>Ga0123342_1001985_pt1 | contig 34324 bp, 17 predicted proteins | sample Turbeawhitnodule_FD_89960 | JGI IMG/M metagenome (GOLD analysis project Ga0123342, IMG submission 89960) | Root nodule microbial communities of legume samples collected from Mexico - Turtle bean Mexico white nodule | ecosystem: Host-associated > Plants > Roots > Nodule | place: Mexico: Nepantla... | reverse complement strand
GTTAAGAGGGAAATAAGAAATGACACAATGACCATAATACAATAATAAAATTAAATATTAATATAAGGATAAAATAGGAAAAAAAATTAAGAGCAGTTAAGAGGGGAATCCCCTTTATATATAGGTATATATTATTCATATTATTAATATTTATTAATATTATTCATATTATTAATAATAATAATATTATTAATATTATTATTAATATTATAAATATTATTATAAATATTATTATTAATATTATTAATAATATTATTATTAATATTATTATTAGTATTATTATTAATATTATTATTAGTATTATTATTAATATTATTATTAGTATTATTATTAATATTAGTATTATTATTAATATTATTATTAGTATTATTATTAATATTATTATTAGTATTATTATTCATATTATTAGTATTATTATTCATATTATTAGTATTATATTCATATTATTAGTATTATATTCATATTATTAATATTATATTCATATTATTAATATTAATAATGTTAATAATAATAAGTATAATAAAAATCATAATAATACTAAAGCATTTGCTTGGTGTAGTGGTTCCCGCTCCATGGTACCAAAAGTAATCCGTATGTAATGTTCCGTATGTAATTCGCGTTTTTCTTGTAGTGTGTTGTAACAACATTCTTTCACAAATTTCACTAGTCAGAGATCTACATTTTGTTTTTGCAGTACTCCTTATTACCATTGACTTGTTTTTTACTTCTCCAAGTGAGTATATTACCACAAAAAATTTGTTTTGTACTTAGACTCATTTCAGCACCCTCTCTAATTGTTCGCTTAATGTGGAATGGATATTGTGGGCTCGTTCTCGCCCAGCCAAGGACAAAATAATTTTTTGCTGGTAGCCATTAATTACTTCACCAAAAATGGATAGAAGTCAAGCCGTTGACCGAAATCACAACTAGAAAAGTCCATAATTTTGTGTGAAAGAACATCATATGTCATTTTAGAATTCCTCATCCCATCATTATTGATAATGGAAGACAACTTACTGATAAGAGGTTGGCCGAGTTTTATACCAATTTAGGCATTAAGCATGCCACAAGTTCATTCGAGTACCCCCAAACCAACAGGCAAGCGAAGTGATCAACAAAGTTATACTTACTCAGTTGAAGCAAAGATTGAGAGTTGCAGATGGTAAATGGATCGAAGAACTACAAGAGGTATTATGGCTTATTGGTGTACTCCACAAACTTCAACAAGAGAGTCATCGTTCAACTTAACATATGACATTAATGCCATCATCCCAATGGAGATTGGGGAGCCAAACTTGTGGCAACAATTGGTAAATGAGGACTAAAGTATGTAAAGACTCGACCAAAGGAAAGTTTGCGACTAACTAGGAGGAACCTTTCCATATCAAAGAAAATCTCGACAACGGAGCATACCACTTGCAACATCTTGGTGAGGAGGACATACCCTAAACATGGAATGCAAGTCACATAAAGTTTTATTTTAGCTAGAGTTGCATGTCTCATTGTAAATTCTTGTGAAAATGAAATGAGAAATCAACTTCTGCCACTATCAAATCTTATACAACTCAACCCAGGACGCTTTCACAAAGTGGAATCCTTCTTAAGAAGACTCAATCTTATACGACTTCTTGACCCATGACGTTTTCATGATCACTCTTACACAACTTCTCGACTTAGGACATTTTCACGAAGAGTGAATCCCTCTCGAGAATTTATATCCTATACAACTCCTTGACTCGAAAAAAGATTTTATGAAATTAACATATAAAATTGGACGACTTATAAAGATGAACAATTTATTTAACTACCAAACTAAATATGAATCTTACACAAACACCCCTCGAAAGTCACACATTACAACTTAGGATGTTATGAACTTTGGCATAACCTAAAACTAGGTCATCATTCTATCTGACGATAGACAAAAGTGGACAATAAAAGGGATAAATAAATGCTAAAACCAAATTAAATTGTATTAGAAGACAAACTTTACATCACTAATAGTCGTCATATACAAAAATATATAATTGAGACAAAGAGTCAAAAAAATTGCAATTAAAATCACTCGATTTGGATAGCTTGATCGACGTCACCCTCCTCGAAACCTCCTCGTGTGGGAACCTTGACACTATCCTCATTTGGGATATCCTCAATTGACACAAGCTCTCCCTTATAAAAGTCATTACCAACATCAAAGTTGCCCTGATCAAAAGGAATCTTGTAAAAATAGGTAGCATGGTGAAAAGCCTTTGTGAAATCCAACTCATGTTGATCAAACACGAATTGTTGAGCCTCCTCCAACTCCTTCTCTAGCCTTTCCTGCCAATTTTACACAGATTGATGGGAGAGAGTCATGTGTAGTTAGGATTTGACGTAGCCCTTCTATCTCTTCTTGAAGTCTCTCCTCTTCATTCAACATTTGGGACACCTTCTCGCCTGATTCCTACTTCTCGATCTCACACCGAGACTGAGCATCAGTCAAAGTCTTTAGTTGGCTACCCAAAGAAGCATTAGCATCTACGACAATTTAGAGGGAATGACCTGAGCCTACAAGCTCATTCTTGAGTTTCTCAACCTTGATAAGAGAGACACATTTGTCGACCTCTTCCAACCTCTTGCACAACAAGATCGTTCAGGTTGAGAGCTTCACCTTAGCATTAACTAAGGCACTGGAAGATTTCAATCAGTACAACTCCCATTCAGATTTGTTCAAGCTGAATGATAACTTCTCTGGCAACTTCATCTTTGTGTCGAAGAAGCCCCCAAGGAAAGGAGTGGAGGAACCTCCAAGACCGTGTTGACTCCTTTTCAACGAAAAAGTAGACAAATACTTCACACCATGGGACCGACTAAAGGTTTTCCTTCCTTTTGTTCTTCCTAATGCATGTCGAGGATATGAAGTTTGTCAGGCACCAACTCCGGGAGACATACAGGTGTAAGAGCATTGACCACCACTTTGCCTTTCTTGGGGGCTAACCCTTATCTCTTCAGGCAGAGGTCACAAAATTACGCCTTCCTTTTTAATAAAAGATATGGTGTCTACATTAGAAGGAAAAATTCAAACGATGTTAAATTGGGTAAGAAACGGAAAAAATGTCGAAAATTATTTGTAACGTTTAATCACCCCACTGAGACGAAGACAGGTAGGCTCATGAGAGTTTTTGAGTTGAGAGTTGTCAGGGGAGTTTCTCGAGGACCGATAACGTTTTTAGGTCCTCAACGTTCATCTTAGATTGAGGCCACAAGTTGTACCTCAAAAAGTTTCTCGTCTGGTAGAAAGGGAACTTGGGTTCTCCACCCTTATATTTTTTCCCTAGCATCCTCCACTAGGACCTTGAAAAATTATCTTTTGAAGTTTTTGTAAGAGAAAATAAAAGGAATCAACAAACAAAAGCTTTGACTTATTGATAAGCGATATCCAACCCACTTACTTCTTAGGATGAATGTTAAAATAATGGAGGAACACTTGAGGAGTCTTTCGCGGGTTTAGTGTCCCTCACAAGAGCTGAGCCTAAAGAAAACTATTAGAATAAAATTGTCTCAGGTCCACATTCAAAACTTGAAACATGCCTATTGTGAATTCATCAAACGGGAACCAGACATGCACGCCATTCAACAAGCATGTGTAAAAGTAGAAGAAGTCTTCATCTAATCCCTTTTGGCCATGATAAACATTGTCAATAGCCCGACATCATCAAAATGCAATTACTTCCTCTGTGGCGCTAGGATCGTATACATCCACATTGGAAACAAATGAATGTAACATTGACGACCACCGATACTTTGAAAAATATTTCCAAACATTGTAATTGGTACACTTATATCCCTTTCTCAGGCTATAGCTTTCCTCGACCTTCTTGACTGCCTCTTCAACAACAAGATCAGGGGCATCATGAACCCTCTCATAAGGACATATAATGGACTCAAAGTTGATCTCACTCATTATTTATAGGCTCAAGTATAAGCAAGGTGAACCAACCGTCACAAACCTCTAACAGTTAGATGTCTTGGCATCTAATAGTTCAGAGAACGTGACGTTTAATATTGTTCGTACCACTTGACATTTTTTACACGCTACTCAAGAAAGATACGAATCTTTGCAAATGACAAAAATTCTTGTTGCTTAAGCCTAAGGTCCATAGGGATATATATGATGATCTGAATCGAGAAGATCTCGTTGTGCCAACAATGCCAAAAGAAATGAATTTTTATGTCAAACAACTTTTCATCCTCATAACATTCAAGCTCAGGGGGTTAGTGTATCGTTCGACATCTCAACCTCCCGGGATGGGTCCCCAAATAAAGAAGCCTTGGCATAAAACGGATTCTTGACCTCTTAACCAAATTGGCTCGGTGGACGACCATCAAATCACCATTCCTGTCACTTTGACCTTAAACTAAATCAATTATTCACGAAGATAAGATCACAACAATAAGAATTCAATTAAAAATCTTAATCGCAAACCAGATCAATAAACAAGTTGTAAGCATGGATTAACAAGGATTGACCTGAACAAGGCTCACAACAACAAAGACCCATCACAAAAATAATATAAAATAAGTACGAGTAAAGGTTATGTTTAATAACATTTATGACTCATTAATACACTATACTGACTTCTGTGTTATGGGACCTTTGTAGGTAGTCCCATCTTGTTAAACACTACGAGGCCTGGAAGACCGAAAGCAGAAACTCAAGAACTAGAGGATCAAGTGTTGTAGATTGAGAAATGAAAGATCGAGAGTAAGAGGAACAACAAGCGTGTAGGTAGTGGTGTACTTAGACTCATTTCGACTTGTATAAATGTTTATTTTTATATAATTTGTATTTTTTACATGTATTAACTTAAATAGTGATTTTTATGTATTTTTATATCTTAAAATCAAAAAAATTTAAACCTAAATTTTATTATTTTTAAAATTTACATAGAAAAAGTATTATATACGTTTTAATTTATATTTATTAATTATTTCAGCAGATAACATTTGATGTATATTTACTTATCATCACACAAACACATAAAAAAAATGGAAAATAGAGTTAGCGGAATCACATATGTAACTTTTGAAAGTATAAAATAATGCATGTAATAGGTTCTTAGTTTTTGACAAGTTTATACAACTCTTAGAACTTTGAAAATTATATGGATTCATATCTTATTTATGACATGGACTAATTTCAACTTTTAAGAATGATTGAGAACATATATTTTCTACTTAATACTATTATCAATATTGTCACATTATCACTAAATTAGGTTATTAAACCATCTCCAAAGATATTTATTCAAATGTTTAAATAAAGTAAACAGCTGTTTGAAACAGCCTTTTATTCTAACAATTGTTTTTAAAAAAATATTATTTTAATAAGAAACAATTGTTTATAAATAAAACAATATTTATTTTCAGCATGATATATAGAAAGAAGATAGGAGAGTAAAAGAGAAAGAAAAAAAAGTAATAAATATAAAGTAATGAATTACTTAGAATTTTAAAAAAATAAATTTGATTATAGTTTGCCTAAATTGTGATATATCTCATGCCTTTTTAATTGAATCATTAGATCTCAATTATAGTAAATAGGTCTCAGAATTATGGAATTGATTACATGATTATCCAATTGAATCCATTTTATTCTAATCATATTGATCGAGATAAAATATTCACACCATGTACCAAATAATCATTCCAAGTTTATAAAACACACTAATTTTTTAATCAATAATAAATAAATTAAATAAATTGTAACATTTAAAGTATGCTTTTAAAACACAATACATATTTTAGTCTCTCTTTAGGTAGACTCAAGGCTTATGTATAACTTACACAACGCTTCTTTCTCTATTGTTCTAATTATATGCCATGATTAATAGACAATAATAAGAGCAATTTTGTTTTTGTTTTACATTTTTAATCTCTTCAAGATATTTCTCTTTTGCTTTAATTTCAATTTTTAAATATTCTTGGTCACTTCTATAATTGAAAAATTATTAATTTAGTTTTTTAAATTATAATAGTCTATCAAGTAGGTTTTTCAAATTAACAAAACAGGAATATAGTCTCTCAAATTGTACATCTTTAATAAATTTAGTTCTTGAAATTATGATGGGTAGTCAAATATATTAATGAAATAAATCAAATAACAAAATATTCTTAAAATTATAATTTTTTAATCAGGTTTAAAATTATAATAAAAAAAAATGCTGTACATAATTATAAAGGCTTAATTTTATGCACACATATGAAAATTTTTGGATTTAGAATATCAATCAACAAGTAACATTGTGAATGAGCCAACTATATTATATTAATAGTTTAACCTATTAATAGAAATAATGACATATGACTAGTTTAGATAAATAAGTCTCATTAAATCTTCCTTCAATTTTACTGATTAAAAGCACATTTAAGTTAAATCTAACTGATTGAAATCAAAATTGATCAATTCAGAACTCTTAAATCATGATTAAAAGTTAACTTAACCTTCCAAATCATCCAAATTATCAAATGTTAATCATACTTACCATGCATGCATGAATTATAACCCTATAATAACAAAATAATAATAATAAAGAACCAATAGATCATACACAAAATTTGCAACTAATGAATTAAGTGACCAATCTAATCCAGTAATACATGCAAGTGATGATAATATTAAAGTCCTTCACTTCTCCCTTTTCCTTAAATGAGAAAAAAAATGATTTAGTTTCTTCAAGCTTGTTTAATGGTAGTAGAAAAAGTTTATAATTTTTGTGGGCTAATATGGATTGGTTTAAGTGGGTAGAAAAATGAAAAAAAAAAAAGATAGAGGGAGAGGAGAGTGCTGTTGATGTTTCTAGTTAGCAATACAGAAAGAAAATTAACAAAGTGTTTGTTTTGTATAAAAATTATTATGTACATAAATAAATTATTAAAGGTTAAATCAATTCATTTTAATTTAAAATGGTTACTATTATCTGTATATTTACCAACTCTGAGTTTTATGCTACTAAAATGGACTTTTGGGCTAAATGCACGTCCAGGCCCATATGTGTCCGAAGAAAAAAAATATTTAATATTAGTTTGTCATAATTATTTATAAAATTATATATATTTTGTATAAAATATTTAAATAATCCATTTTATTTTACGTTGATTATAATTTCCAAATTTGATTTTTCTATTTCAAATTATCATGTAAAATAAATAAAAAAAACAAGTAAATTATACAAATTAACCTATACATAAAGTAATTTTAGTTTATAGAAAAATTAATATAAGTTTTCCTTCCTATTTTTTGTTTTGTTTTAGAAATATTTAACAAACAACTTGAGGTTGCTTAAGCTAGGTCTCTTCTTGCCAAACAATATATCAACACCTGAAATTCTTCAATTAAGACTTTCCTTACTGTACACTGTAATGTTGGATTTGCACAAGTGATGCCTTTTATAGGCAAAAATTTAATAATAATAGAATAGTAGGAACTTAGCAAACACGTCAAATAAATTCATTACAACATATTTGTTTCTTGGTTACAATAGTAACATAATTAATTCATTTCATAAACATCTCAACCTTTTATTTCACATTAAAGTAACTTGTTATATCTTAGAAATTATAAATGTTTAGAGAAATATAAACAAAGATATGAGCGGAATTTTTCTTAGACGTGTTGTTCTCAGTTTTTAAGGCATAGGCTTCTTGATCTTCAATTTCTCTCGACTTTTCGGTCTTCGAGTCCTCGACAGGGACACTTGTGTTTATATTTTCACGCTTAAGTCAATTCTTAGTCTGAGTAAAGTATGTTAGTTTAAAATTAATATTACCTTTAGCTTTAGGTATTTTTCTATTTATACTAGTTGTGTTAGACCTTTGGTTGTATGGATGATTAGGTCGGACTCAATAGAATTCAATTGTCTTTCAATCATGATTTGTATGTTACCACCATGAAGTACTTGTTAATGACGCTTATATGTTGTTCAGGATACCGAGATGACGGATAGTTCTCGATACTCGACAATACATTAGTACTTGACAATACACTAAAATCTCACAATTTTGATATTTGATTATACACTGAGACTTCATCATCATCTTAGCATTCAGTAGTACATTGATGTCAAATAATTTTCAATACTCAAATACTTAATAGTACAATATAACATTAACATTCGTAACAAACGTGTATGGATAATAGTGTTGAATAAAACAAAAATAAAAAATAAAGAATTGTACCTTAACTATAACTATAATATTTATTTGGTGATGTACTCACAAGAAATGGTTGCAATTTTACTGTACAGATTATACCTGAATGGTCTCATTAAACTAATAATTGTTACAAAATAACAGAGAAACAAAACATAGGGTAAATGAAAAATATAAATTGGGAAACATAATAATTGTTGGATCTTGGATGGTTGCAATTGGACAGTAGGAGGCAAAGAACATAATATATTAAAGGTGTGTAAAGATAAGTTTGTTGATTTTTTTTTTATATAATTTTTATTTCTTTTTTCAAACCAGTGAAATGAGTGGTGTTCTAAGTATATGTAATATGCATTACGGTTGGCATTGGGATGCAGAGTTAATATTGTTTGGCTTTACTAGTATGGAAGGAAAAGATTGATAATTTAGAATAGTAATGACTAATAATAATTAAAAAAAAATCTAAAAGAAGGTGAGTGTATATAAATACTTGGATTTAGATTAGTAGTAAGATGTGAGTGATTAAAATTTTATTATTTTAAAAATATTTAAATTAGAATGTAGTGCAGAAATAGATTGAATAGTTGTATAAAGAAGATGTGGGAAGGAAAGATGCTTGATATGAATTAGAGGTTGTTTCCAGGACGTAATTGATATTTAGATAGTTATGGATGGTGTTAATAAGAAATAAATCGAGGAAAGAAGGAGAAAAGAAGTGTGTAGTAGAAGAAGTTCCGTAGTGAGTAATAGAAACAGAAATAGTTGGAAAAGGGGAGCAAGAATGTAAATACCAAAAATAGAGCCCCTTTTAAAAAAAAAGAAAGAAGCTTTTTGTAAGCAGGATAAAGGCACCCACATTGTGCAAAGTGGGAAGCTAACTACCCAGCAGAGAAAAAAAGCAGAGTTAAGTGAGTGCAAGCTCGCCAATTTCACTTTCCGCTTCATGTAGTTTCTGAGTCGCCCGATTCAACTTCACTCGTCCCAGTCCAAGCTCAAACTCCTGCTCATGGCTAATAACCCTTCCGACGCTCCCGCCGACGATTTCCTTGAACAAATTCTCGGCCTCCCGACCTTCGCTTCTGCCGACTCAGGCCTCTCTGCCGCTGATGTTGGCCTCCCTGGTACTACTTCTCCGACTTCGATGATGCTGCAGCTCAACTCTGCCGACGCCAACGCTCACCTCACCGGCGCCGCCTTCCACGCGCCGGTGTATCAGTTAGGTCTTAGCTTGGACCAAGGCAAAGGAGGGTTCATGAAGCCCGAGGAAGCCTCCGCTAGCGGAAAGCGGTATCGTGACGACGTCGTTGATGGTAGAGCTAAGAATGTAAACCTCCACCTTTTTCGATTCTCTTCTTTTTGGATATGATTTTCAATTCAGACTGAGTTCTGTGCTTTGCATCAATTAATTGTTTCGGTCTAATATGAGAGTTTGTTTCAGGGGAGGTTTTATATGCTTAAGATTACTTTACTTTGATTGCCATGTTCGAATTACCTCCATTGCATTTACATCAAGCAAAGAAACGGTTTTAAAGGTCGATGAAAAAAGTACCTAGGAGTGGAATGGTGTTTTCCTTCCAAATTAAAGTATATAAAAAATTAAACTTATTGGAGTTTCATGTTGACGGATTTGTTAGGTGCGCAGTTGTTTTTAGGGTAGTCAACTTGGTATAGACGCGGCAATAACATGGCTGTTGGGTATATTGTTAGATTTCTTAGGTTTGCATATGATTTATTGAGTTAGGTTATCTATACCTTTTGTAGGCACTTATGGTTACCTTCTGTAATCTTTAAACCTCTTAAATCATGTAGAATGTTTATGTTTGACTTTGAGTAATCCTTGAATGATTGTTTTCTTGTGAGAATCTTCTTTTTCTTTTCCCTGTTCTTATTCTTACTGGATCAAGTAGCATTTGTTATCCGGTTGGTAATTCATAACCCCCTTGTAGGTTTTTCATGGGCAACCCATGCCTCCTACTATGCCCGCTGCTCCACATCCTCCAGCAATACGCCCTAGGGTGCGGGCCAGGAGAGGACAGGCTACAGATCCACACAGCATAGCTGAACGGGTGAGCTTTTAGATGCTTGAATACAGACTGTTTGCTGGTTATGATACTTAACCTTTAAACTGTGGGTTAAGGTGGTAGCTCATTCTGTCTTCCATGTTACCTTTTGATTACAGTTGCGCAGAGAAAGAATAGCAGAAAGAATCAGGGCGTTGCAAGAACTTGTTCCTAGTGTCAACAAGGTATGTGATTTCTCTTGCGTATCTTCTTATTACTAAATGTGGTCTTGCATTTGTCATTAGCAAGTGGAATAGACTTTGGTAAAGTAAAGTGTATTAGCATGCTGTTAGAAATGATAAAGAATATCAAGTTAACATTTACATAAGATGTGTATTTGTTATTATTCCCTTTAATTTCTAGCTTGTTGATTTTATAATAACACAGTTTATGATCAATTTCAATTTGTGTTTAAGTAGATTCATCTCTTGCTAATAAAAATGATATTTGTAAAAAAATATTGCAAAAATTAAAAAACAGTGCCAAAAGTGGACCCTTTTTCCAGGTTTGCTTGTGACTTATCTGTCTTCTTTCTTGGGGGATATTGTTCATTACATACTTGTTTTGTACTTCACCATCTCCACTTACACTGTTGACTTTCACACATTCTGTCTTCCTTTTACAATACACCTTAGAAAAAGATGCCATTACTTTCATACTTTATTGTGAACATTTAACTTTTACAAAATAGGAAGCTTTTGCATGTAAAATTGCTTCAATTTATTGAATATTTATGGCTTTTCAAGAGCTTTTTTTTGCACAAAGCTTGGTTAAAGCAATGAGTTTGTTAAAGCTGAACATTTTTGTAAATTCTGCTGAGCTTGCCCGAATGCAATGTGTTAAGTGTAAACTACATGATCTCCCTTTCCTGTTTGGGAATTTTAAAGTAGGCATTATTGTTCAATGGGAGGAATTTAATCCAGGATAACTTTAAAAAATTGGAATAGCATCTGCATAGTGTGCATGAAAATTGAAATTTTAAGAATACTTAGTATAATAGTATCAAATAATTGAACTAGATTTCAGCCATGGTTTTGTATGATATGTGTGATATGATAGCTCTGTTTTGCTGCATGGCTGCTGAGTGTTTGTAGAAAAAGAGAAAATTCCTGAATTATTTTATTTTTTCTAATATTATGGTGCATTTCTACTATGTTCAGACGGATAGAGCTGCCATGTTAGATGAAATTGTGGATTATGTCAAGTTCCTAAGGCTTCAAGTGAAGGTAAAATGCTATTGTTCTCCTCAGCCATTCTGCTTTAATTTTTCAAGTTAGGTCTCAATTTGTACTTAATGACAGTTTATAATGATCTATCATAATTTGCTGGGTATTACCTGTTAAATCTATTAACCTTCACGGTTTTATCCCCATCTCCATGAGGTCAATTAGTTAGGATTCTACTCATTATCATGAATCCCACAATACTGTGGTTGCCACTTGCCACTTTGGATGAGAACTTGTTGGCCAATTAAGACTGGAAAATATCTAAATACAGTCAAATGGTAACATTTTCCGGCTGCTTAATGCGCTGTAGTTATTTTAAACCGTCCAATAACTTTTAAGGGTTTTTTGTTGGAATGCCATTATTATTTGAACCATGATATCAATATAAAAGCAGAAGGCTTTTCTCTCTAGCCAAATTTAGATTTGTAGCAGTGTGAAATTGAGACTGCAAAGGACTTCCAATGACTTGATTCATCTACCTTTCAGGTTTTGAGCATGAGTAGATTGGGTGGAGCGGGTGCAGTGGCACCACTGGTAACTGACATACCATTATCATCAGTTGAGGTGATTATTGTGAAGAAATAGTTGAAATAATTTTGTTTTTAATATCTTCAAGAGATATAACGAATTTGGTGATGATCAGGAAGAAGGTGGTGAAGGTGCAAGAAACCGACCAGCTTGGGACAAGTGCTCAAATGATGGCACAGAAAGACAGGTAGCTAAGCTTATGGAAGAAAACGTTGGGGCTGCCATGCAGTTTCTTCAATCAAAGGCTCTCTGTATAATGCCCATCTCACTAGCATCGGCAATTTACCAGTCACAGCCACCGGACTCTTCTAGTATAGTCAAGCCTGAAACTAATCCTCCTTCTTAGACCTGAGGCACATTTTTAGCAATCTATTATTGGTCCCCTCATGGGGCTCACCTAATACTGCTGGGACCCACGGCTAACGCGTTATTTGTCTGTTCCAAAACCCATAAATAAGTCACTGGAAAGCATCAAGTTGCAATCAAAGTCAGATGCCATAATTCTTCCTTTTTCGCCTTTGTTTCAGCTTTTGTCAATACAGGGTTCGATGTCAATGCCTTGGAAAATACAAACAAACCCCTATCTTGTCTTACCGAATTTCAAGTAAAGAGGAAGAAATTGTCAAAAGTTGAATTGATATGCTTCTCTTTTTGTTTGTGTCAAATGGTGGGTAGTGGACCATGATGTAAGCGCTTTTGTAGTGGGCTGTGGGACCTTTTGAAAGGTTAGGGTGGTGTGTATACTTTTAATAGGGAAGCTGAAATGGACACTAGCTGCTTTAACAATGTTGGGCTATGGCCAGTCCTGCAAAAAAATGATGGTGCTTTTTGTTTGTTTAGGGCGTGTGTGAGTTGTTTACTCAAAATTAATTGGCAGCTTTTCTCTATTCATCTGAATCATCATTAAATTTTGATTCATCAGATGGAAATGGAAGCAGAAATGTGGGTGCTCCTTTCACCCAATCCTTGTCAATCTATAAACTATAACCTTATTCAATTCAAGTGACTGGAAGCCTTGACTTAACTCATCAATAGGTAAAGAAAGGCAAACTATTTTTTGATTTAAGGGGATATTCAGTTGAGTTTTCCAAGTCTTTTTCTACCTGAGCAAAATTCTTGCAGATTTTTGAAGTTTTTTTTTTTTCTTTTTGGAAGAATGTAATGGGGTTTTTAAGTTTTTTTGAAAGATTTTTCTGATTATATTTGTAATTTAGATTTTAAAAGATTTATAAAATATAAAAGAATTTCATATGTTGTATAAGAGAATTATAAGTATTATGTATATTTGACTTTTTTCATGGTGAAATAAAAATCACCTATCTTATTTATTAAATTATATCTTATGTTTTTTTTTATTAGAGACTCGGGAAAAAGTATATGATGTAGAGGTTATTTGGTTGAAATTTTAATTTTTTTAATTGATAAAAATGTAAAATTATAAATTTGTTTTTATATTTAAAAATAGTTGAAAAAGTTAATTTATTAAATTGTGCATTTTAGTTGTTTTTAATTAAAACAATATTTTCAATACTGTCTAAGAACTAATTTTGAATAAAATATAAATTACGTAAAAATATCAAAACATGACTTTAAATAAAATATGAATTAGTAAAAATGTTGAAATATGAAAAGTTATCATAAATTATTATTATTATTATTATTTTAATATTTGTAATCGTTAAAGATATGTGCCAAAATTTAGAAATACATTAAATTTTAATAAGTTAAAGTAATTTAGAAATACATTAAATTTTATAAGTTAAAGTAAAATTATCTATAACAAATATTAAATGCGCATGGTACAATTCATAATATGAATAGAAGAAAAAAAGTTATAATATTTCAGTTAAAAAAAGTCAAATATTTCAGTTAAAAAAATATTACTTTTTATTATATGAAAATTTATTAAATAAATATAAATTACTATGTTCTATTAAATTTAAATAATATTACTATTTTCTATTAATTTTTTATAATTAATATTATTATTACATAAATTTATTTTTATAATTCATAGTTATATTTATTTATTATTATTCATGCTACGATATTATTGATAATGAATCAATATTAAATAAAAAAATAATATTAAAATATTTGTAATTATAAAAAAATTTAATCAAAAAATAATTTTTATATTATATTCAACACGTCAGTCACTGACCCATTTCTGGCTCCCACTCGCAAGAACTGTCGGACCCTGGAACAACCTGAGAACAAACATTCTCCATATTCAAAAAGAAATTTTCTGGAGAAGTTTCAACAGCTGGAATACTGGTTCTCCTAACCCACTGTTGTCTAGGAACCTCAGTAGCACGACCCGTGCTCCCACTGCCATAAGTACCTCTGACTGGTCTACCTTCATCCTGAATCTGACCTGTGGCTCTGGGTTTCTCTCTTGTAAAGAGAACCCTCTTCTGCCCACGAAATTCTGTAAACCGGACTTTGTTTATCTTCTGAACTGAGATGGTCACCCCCTCAAACGGTAATCCGACCATATACAACGAACCTTTCTTTCTTCCGCAAGCTATGACAAGATTTCCCTTGACAACCTTCCACTGTTGATTTTCGAACTTCACTTCATGTCCCTGTTCGTCCAACTGCCTAACAGAAATCAAACTTTTCGTCAAGCTTGGAACTACTCTGACATCCTTCAAAGTCCATAAACCAACTGGTGTCTTCAACACTATGTCACCCATGCCCATAACATCAAGAGTTCTGATGTCCGCTAATCTTACCTTTCCAAAGTCTCCAATAACTAGATTCTGCAATGCTTCATAATCCATGACCCAGGAATCCACACTGCTATCCGCACAACAGACTAAAAGGTCCTCGTCTGCGAAGTCTTTTGCAATGTTGACTTATTTATCATTTGGGCATTGATTCCTGAAATGTCCCACCTCCTTGCAGTTCCAACATGTTACACTTGAGCAATCCTGAGTCTTTGACTGACTTCTTCTTTTGTTCTTGCTCCCACTATCTCTTATATTTTTCTTACCTCTGATGACATATAGCGGTTCACTACATAATTCCCCAGTACTCCTTCTTCGGACATCATCGCCAAGAATGAGATCACGAATCTTCTCAAAAGTGAATCCATCGGATCTCGCTGAACTAGTAACTGCTGTAATCGTTCCGGACCAACTGTTAGGAAAAGACAATAGCAGTAGTAAAGCTTGAACTTCATCATCGAACTTAATGTCCACTGACATAAGTCTGGCTAAGATCAAATTCATTTTATTAATGTGCTCAGTAACTGAACTGTCTTAACTTCGTGCCACAGCGAAAAACAGTCACACCCCGCGCCTAACACCGCACCGTCACTGCTGCACCAACAGAAAAAAACATGCACCACCCTGCGTCTTCCATCATTGCCATTGCAATGCACCTTCGTGCCGTCTTGCTCACCGCAAGCACCTGCACCTGTTCACCGCGAAACGCGATCCGCCGCCGCATTGCCTGGACATGACCCTATTACGAGCAAGCCATCTGCACAACGTCGCGAGCCGCCACCACTTTTGTTGCGACCCACACCACTACACGTTGCACCGCCTACTGCGTGCACCTGTCGCGAGTCGCAGGTTTGGGTTGTCGCGAGTCTTGGGCCACCGTGAAACCCTAACTTTGGGACGCCGCTGAAGCCCTTGTGAAACCCTAGCTTTGGGACGCTGTTGCCGCCTCTGCGAAACCCTAACTTTGTGACGCTATTGCAGCCCCTGCAAAATCTTAGCTTTGGGACGCTGCTGCCGCCTTTGCGAAACCCTAGCTTTGGGACGCTACTGCCGCCTCTACGAAACCCGAACTTTGGGACGTTGCTACCACCTCTGCGAAACTCTAGTTTTGGGACGATACTGCAGCCACAATTTTCATGTCTCGTAGATTAATTTTGCTGATCGGATCTCTAGTGTATAAACGAACAAAGCTCTGATGCCACTTGATGGGAAAAACGCACACGTAAGCAACACACACGTAAGCAACACACACAATCATGAATCAACTGCAGACAAATAAACGACACAAGATTTAACGTGTTTCGGTCGCCAATTGCAACCTACATCCACACAGACAACTATTAGGTTTTCATTCTATCCTGTTGTACACAAAATTACAAGCACAATGATATCTTTAAATAGAGATAATAAAGTGGACACAATGATTAAGCTCACTTACTAAACATGGTGTCTAGTCAGCTCAACGCAATTTGTCCTGTCTTGATACCCAACAAAATATACTCAAATTTTATATTGAGTTTCATTAATGAAGTGAAGCTAGTTCAAGCTTTGCAAAAACGATATTAACAACTCGTGAATAATTTGTTTATATAAATTAATAAAAATATTTTCGTAACCTTTGTTATTTATATATTTATGATCAAAATATGTAGATTTTGTTCAGAACCTTAAAATTCGTTTTGCAGTTCTTTTTACTGGTCAATAGTTATGAAACAAATTATTTACTGGATCATGACAATGTAATAGTTTAGAATGTTTCAATTCCACATGCCAAATGTACATGTTGAACACATATTTATCGTAAATTGTCATCTTGAATTAAAATGTGTATTAAATATTGAATTGATAACTTGTTAAAAATAATTTTAAACTTTCGTAAAGGGGTGTGTTCAAAAGAGTGTAAATGCATTATTTGCTCATATATAATATTAAACAAGCTATTTCTAAGCTCAATTTAAATTTTCTCCGCACCAATCATAATTCTAAAGTTATAATCTATTTAGTTAAAGTTTAGGAGGCCAATAATAATTAACCAAACTTAATTAACTATTATTTTGGGTCACTAGTTTATAACTAATGTGTAATTTCTTTTATAAATATTAGATTAAAATTGAAGATTTTACAACTAAACTTCCGTTTAATTTTTGGGGACCATATGTTAAAAGGTAATTTTGGTATTTTTGAAAAATGTAAGGGTGCAGGAAGAAAAATGTAGAGATGCAGACCCAAATCTCTATATCATATAAAAAATTTGAGTAATTCACTAAGGGTACAGGCCCAACACACAATACGGACTTCGTTGTCCGATTTGACCCAAATCCAAATAATACGTGGGGGAGGACCTCAAATTGAATGAAAAAATTTATAATTAAAAAAAAACATTAAATTTGAATATTTTTAACTAAAAATTGTTTTTTTTAATGAAGATTATAATATGCATGCAACACATTATAAACTAAGATATCCCAACAAAATTGAGGTATCAAACTCTCTCAATCAGTAATATCATGTTAAAAATTGTTTAAAGAAATATACATTAAATCCAACCTACTTTATTTTTCTAGCATGACCGTTAGCGTTAATAAACTTCAGGATTGAAAAATCTAACAAAGAATTATTCATATAACCCTTGACAAAGAACGAGCGTGAGTAATTAGTACTTTAGTCATATTAATAGCTTTTGTTTATATTACGTAACTGCCAAATAGTACAGAAGAAAAAAAGAATTAATAACAACACAAAGTAACATGTCATAAACACTGTTTACCATACATAATTTTTCTTAGAATATAATAAAAGAAAGTGAAGTCTAATTTTAATTAAAACGAATGTTGCACCCAATGCCATGCTGGTATCAAGCAGCGCAAGAATAGATTGTACTACCTCAAATGCCGACAACCACAAAGTTAAGAAAATCATGTTATATCTCAGCACTTCGGTTTTATGTTCAAGATATCACTATATCATTTGATGTATATAATTGTGATCTAATCAAGTGATTAAAGCTAAACAAAGCTCAACCTTTAAATATAGGCATATGTAGGTCTCTCCTAACAACTTGGAATAGGAGTTGTGTAGGTTAATTAGGTTATACAAGATAATATATGATCCAGAGTCTCACATGAAAACATGCAAAATTTGCAATGTGTTGTTGAAATTGTATTATATAGGTCCATTGTTGGTCCTTTTCAATATATCACATTTTCTACACTCGAGATTAGTTATACTCTTAATAAAGTCAGTCCATTCATGAAACAACTTTTATTACAGTATTGGAAATTTATAAAACGCGTATTTCGCTAATTAATAGGCACAATCTCATACTGCATCTCCTCCTAACTGTGGTTACAATTTACATGTTTACTGTAATGCATATTGAACCTTTGAAGTTGATGACCAATTATCTATTTCTGTTGCTGCATCTCCTTCGGCCATAATTTGTTCTATTGGTGGTACAAAAGCAAACTCAAAATGCTTATTAAGTGGTGTCACGAAATATAATCATTAAATAAAAATTAATTTTAAAAAAGAAATAATTTTAGAAAATTCCAAAACTTCATTACAGTTTTGTTTTTTTAAAATCTTCAATGGTAAAAGAATATTTTTGTCCTCACATACAACACTAATATTTCAATCTTAAATTTGTGGAGATAGCTTTATTAGAATTATGTTAGACATCTTCTTTGTTGACTAGAAAGTGCTAAATCATGAATTTTGTTATTCACATCTTTTCATGCAAACAAATATTTGACAATTTTACCAAAACTTTCTCAAAAGCTCGATTTTGTCACTTGCATCATAGACTCAATAAACTTAATGTTATCAATAACGTTAAGTTTGAGGGGACTATTAGTGTATATGTATTTATGTTATTCTTAGCATAATATTGTTAGAATATGATTGGTTACTTTGTTATTTATCTCGTACCAACTTTCTCTAGTAATAAACCTCGTTCTTACAACGAGACTTCCAAACATTCTTGTTGGCAACAAGCCATGCAAGATGAGCTTTCTGCTCTTGCTTCCAATAATACTTGGCAACTCGCCCTTCTTCCTCTCGAGAAGCGACCTATTGGTTGCAAGTGGGTATACAAGAGTGAACACAAATTTGATGGCATTCTTGAGCGCCACAAAACCTGCTTAGTTTTTCACGAGATTGAGGGTCTAGATTTTCTAGATACCTTTGCCCTTGTTGCTAAATTAACTACTTTACGCTTATTACTTGTTGTTGTCACTTCCCAAAACTGGTTTTTAAAACAACTTGATATTAATAACTCTTTCCTCCATGGTGATCTTAACAAGGAAGTTTACATCACTCCTCCTCTTGACCTCTCTATCCCTTCTCCTCAACATGTTTGTAAACTCCAACACTCTCTTTATGACCTATGTCAATTAGGTAGACAATGGTATTCCAAACTTTCTCAATTCCTCTTAGATAACAATTTTGTTTTATCTTCGATTAATCACTTATTATTTATTAAATATAATGTTCACTCTATTACCAATGCTCTGGATCACAACTTCTAAATAAAAAATTTGGGCAATCTCACCTACTTCCTCAGGTTTGAGGTTGCTAAAAATAGCATTGGCATGCACCTCAACCAGTGAAGATATACCCTTGATCTCTTACAAGAAACCGGGATGCTCAACTCAGCACCAGTACCAACTCAAATGCCTCTGTCTTCCAAACTCACATCTTCAGATGGTACAATCCTCTCACTCGAACACACTTCAGCATACCGACGACTCATTGGACGCCTCATCTACCTCACCAACACTCGTCTTGGCATCGCCTTCACTGTCAACACTCTTAGCTAGGCCATCTCTGCCCCATAAACATTACACCAACAAGTTGTCTCACGACTCCTACGCTATTTAAAAGCCAACCCTGGTGATGGTCTCTTTCTGCCCAGCACAAGCTCTCTTCATCTTCGTGGTTTTAGCGACTCAGAATGTGCCACATGTCCTGACATCTGCAAGTCCATAATCAGTTACTCATTTTTCTTGGCAATTCCTTCATCCCTTGGAAGTTCAAGAAGCGGCAAACTATCTGTTGTAGCTCTTCTGAAGCTGAATACAGAGCGCTTGCCACCACCACTTGTGAGTTACAATGGTTGACTTATCTTCTCATAGACATCCGCATCACCTTTGCCCAGCCAACCACTTTATACTGTGATAACCAATCTGCCATACATATTGCTTCCAACCAAGTTTTTCACGAACGAATCAAGCACATCGAAATTGATTGTCACCTTGTTCGAGAAAAGCTCATTGTTGACCTCATCAAACTACTTTCCATCACTTCCGCAACACAGATAACAGACATTTTCATCAAACCTCTTCCTCCACTGCAGTTCCAAACACTCAAATCCAAGCTGGGAATGCACAACATATACTCCCAGTTTAAGGGAGTGTTAAAGGCCCGTTTTATTTTACTATTGGGTCTGGCCTGTCTTTTTTTTTTTTTTTTGTCTTTATGCCAACTGCTTTTAGGCTTTGCTTTTTCTATATATATGTACCTCTCTGTTTTACTTTTCAATAAACAAAATACATTTTACGCTTTACTGATTCAGAATCTCTCTTTCCCTTTTCCCACTATCTTTCTTCCTCTGTTCTTCGTTCTCACTAGTTAGCTATTATCCTCTTTGCACACACAACTTTTCACCATTGCAATTTTGCTTCTCAAACTCCAATAAATCATTAAACTTAAACTCAGTTTTTTTTTTAAATTTAAATAATTAATAATTATTATTTTTAATTCTAATTTTGAATGTTATTTATACTATAATTTTAAATATAATTTATAGTATAAATATTATCAATAACATTTAAAAATTAAAAATTTTATTGTGAGACTATTTAAAAATTTGTATTATCATGTGAAAATGTGAAATGGAGCATTTAGGATCTAAACAATTTTAAGCTAAACCTTGTTAGTTAATTAGATAACAGATAAAAATTACTTATTAATAATAAAAATTAATTTAGATAGTAAAAAAATTTATAGTCTCTAAAATAATATTTAATTTAGTAAATATAACAATTACTTATTTTTTTCTCTAAATTTAATTTATATTTAATAATTTCTTAGTAGTAAAAAATTCTAAATGTTCTATTTAATTTAATTTATTCTTCACCGATAAAAAAATGTGTTAAATATTTTGTAATTTTGTCAGTTTATTATTCAATATATTTATGAGAGTAACTTATTTTTATAATTATAATTTAATTTAAAAGATAGAAAGAATAAATCTTAAATAAAAAATTAGAATTAAAAATTAAAAAATTGCAAAAATCAATTTAAATCAAAATGTACTAATTGGTTTGGTTCGATTTTTTTTTCTTTTAAACTATATATCATACATTTTTATGTTTAATTTAAATATATTTTTAACTAAAAATGGAATCAATTGTACATCAAATACGGTTATATATTTAAAAGTGTTCTATCATAACTAATACGTATTTTTTAATTTTAAAAAGTAAGGTGATTTGAGATAAGTTAACAATAAAGGATACAAATATTATTATTTTATTATATGTTCTAATTTTGTAAAATAACACAAAAGTGTACGTATAACATTTTCTTGGTTATTAAGTTGTTAAGTATGATTGTCCCATATTCCTCGTGTTTGATAGGGTGATATTCTTTAATAATGAATAAAAAGTGCTTCATTGTGAAAAATTGAATGATGAGAAGTCCTCTATTATTCTTTTACAACAATATTTAGATAGATTAGGTGTATTTCTAAATCCTCTAATAATATTCTCTATTCTCTATGATTTCTTCTATTCTTTTGGATAAGAATTAAATAAATTTATATTTATAAAAATAAACATATTTGCTTTTCATTTAATATCTTTCTGTAAAATAGTTGAAAATTTTGTAGGACAAATTATTAAAAGTTATAACATTATCATAATTAAATGAAGTTACTAGTTTTCGTTTTAAACTGTAAATCTGATGTGTTCATTTTCCCATATCAGAAACATTTCCCACTTTATTCAGGTGTTGAAAAAAAGCGTAGCTTTTAGCTTCTTCACCAAGCTGGGTAGCACGCATCATATTTATATAAATATTAAATTATTGAATAAAATCTATACCTATTTATATACTATAACCGCTTTTTTTATGTACATAAATTGTTTTCAATCATAAAAAGAGAGTATATACTTTCATATATTTTTAATGCAAAATCTCACCTATATAATAAAATAATATTTATTTTCAATCACGGCACTATCTAAAACTATTTTTGTATTTATATTAAATTTTTATTATCATAAAAAATAAATAAAAAAGAAAAATACGGATAAATAGGCACGGTTGCGTGTTTCTGGTAGTATTAATAAAGGTAGTTGTATGATGGTTTGATGGATGTGAAATATTATATCTAGTTAATTAATCGTATAAGAATTAGTTAAGGTCCTAAAAACATAGCATTTTTAACTATATAACAATTTCTTCGTTTATAATAAGAAATCTCCATATGTAATATTTCGTTGTAAGTATGGATCCATTTTCATTAGCCAGCTGCCTAACAGATCAAAAGTATATGTCTATATATATGCATCTAGCGCAAGAGAACATCTTGCTTTTCTGTTCATAATTAATCAAAATATACACGAAACCAAGCTTCTGAAAATTTCTTTCAATGAAAATCCAAAATCATAGCAGAAGTTAAGATATTGAAATTTTTAAGGTGGCACTAGCTTTCGAATAATTAGTGCCGTTAACTAAGCTTATAGAAAAGTATGGGGTTAAGTAATACACATATTGGACAAAGAATTATCATCTTTTGACTTGATATCTATCTGTTGGTGCTCATCCACTCACATGGTGGTGGAATTCTCAATATTCTTATGGGATATTTGACTCCTGTTTAAAGAGCACCTTTTTCCTTTCTTTCGTTTCATCCCTTGATTGTTCCAAGATCGAGTAGTTATTAATTAACATCAAATTTTCTAAAATCAAACGGAAAGATATATATGATCAAAAGAAGAACTTCTCCCCATAAGCATATTTTGCGAGGACAAAATGGATTCTTATTATATTCTTGATCTGTACAATACAGCATTAGCTTTTCTTATATTTCTTTCTCTTTCAATTTTTTTTTTCCAGTTCTGTTGATATTTTTAGAAGACTACATATATAAAGAAGCAGACCTCAAAGCCGCCTCTGTTGAAATCAATAAAGGAAAAATAATGTATACATATAACATCAATCTATTTTTCTGATAAACTATGTATGAGGTCTCTTCCCATAATCACCTTGCACTTAACAGAAAGGATTTTGTCTTTGAAGACCTCTTCACTATCCTCGGTCATAAACAACCCAACCCCTTTGCTTCTGATCCTTTGATTATTCTCAGCCTCTTGCAGGAGGATACAAACATGCTGCAATTAATAAAACACAGCTCTATGAGATGGAGAATATACAACAAATATGATAAAAACTATTCAATTATATAAATATAAAGTGAAAGAAAGAAATAGAACAAAAGACTTACTTCCATGGAACATCTCCAACCAGCATCCAGTCACCATCCTTGTCTTCATAAGTAGGGGCGAATTCAGATCCGTTGTATCCTTCTCTTTCTGAATATTCACCTGGATAAAAATTAACCATTGATCATTATTCATTTGCTCAACCTTCCACATATCTCATCAAGTTCTATTTTTCATTTTTCTAAATCAATTGCCAAACTAAAACAAAGTTACGTACCAAATGTGCACTTGAACAAATTTTGCAAGGCCATGAGGAGTTCTGGGTAGCTTTGGTAAACCTTTAGATCTATCTTCCTCAAGTAAGGTGCACCAGCCATGCTGACTTTTACGTACATTCCAGTTCCATCGCCCTGCTCCACCTTCTTCTGTTGTAGACTGTTCTTCCTAAAAGATCTAATTGGTGGCCACCCCACTACTTGTACCCTGTAATCCATTCATTTTATTCACCATTAATTTTCATTCGTTATATATATACATACATAAAAAATAAATATAAATATATAAGTGGCTTACTTTGCAGGCTGGACAGTGTCTTGGTCGTGATCACTTGTGGTTGTGGAGTCAGAAGTGTCAGAGTTAGTGTTGGTTTTGCACCTGGATTCTTCCACACTGGATTCTGGTGAAGATCTCTTGTTGCTGCTTCTAACAACAGAGCCACTGCATGAACGTATCTCTTGAGGCTCATCACTCCCAGGCAATCCCAACCTCAACTCTGTGGCCTTAAGATTGAGCTCAGTTTGATAGCTCCCCATATTGAATTCGATCTCAATTATTTGACGAGTTCACACAATATATGAATTAAATAGGTAGATGAACACCTTCAATTCCGAATCCAAAGGTTGATGGAAAATTCTGATTTATGGGAAGGAGAGAGAGATATATAAATACAGGTAGGAAGAGATTGATAGAAGATAGGAAAAAGATGTGGTGGCTCGTCAATTTTATAGAAACGTGTTAGTGAGGGACGATAAATGTAGCTCACATATGCTCAGGGTGCATGAATTGCGCATAGCGAGGGAGGGATAACCTAACCGACCATGTCTCGTCTGTGACACGCGCTTTTCACCAACCAATCAAAGATTGACAAGGCGTCAGTGGGGCGTGGGGCCCACTCCACACGGTGGAGGCGTATGACAGATGTGACTGTCTGTCACATGAAGGACAGGAAAAAGCAGGTTGTCGAAATGGGAGGGCACAGCGGGGCAACAAACACAGCCAATGACAGTGACAAACGTGGACCAGAAACCAACGGTTTCGATGGTGTGAGCTTTTGGGAGTCGATACAGGAGCGTTGGATCTGTATGCGAACAAATCCATGTGACAGGGGTGTGGGACCCACTTGGGTGTCCTTGATGGGATGGTCATGACCATGTGGATGTTGGCCAGTGGGTGCTTGCCACGTGGGATTTGCATGTGCTATGCTCAACTCCTCCTTCCTTCCATCCTATCTCTACATTCTCCAACTGCTCTTTTTTCTTTTAATATTAATTATATAATACACTTTTAATCTACAATATATAGCATTCATTGAAATTCCTGTGGATTAGGTCCTTTCTCAACCATGCATCTTCGTTTCATATATATGCTGCCAAGTAATCCAATCCTAATCCTCACCATAATCAAATATGTCTATTTAATTACATAAATTGATTTATAACTATAAGCAGATATCCGATTTTTCTTTTAATTTATGCAATTCCAGAATTTATTTATATGTATTGTATAAAAAAATATGAGTTACTAATCTATCATTATCCTTACAACAAAAAGAACAATGAGATCTTAACTCTTACACTCCTAAAGTCTCAAACTGCTCTAGACTTGCACAATTAAGCAAAACTCTAGCACAAAACTAGTTCTTTGCACGCATACTAGCAGAACCTATAGTATCTCTTACAACCAAACAAAAGATCACAGCAAAAATTAAGGTCTTATCTTACCATTCATGAAAAAAACGTTGGTTCTCATATTGCCTAACTCCCTTACAAGATTACCCTGCCCATTCTGCTCCCACAGAGTAAGTTTAGCAGTTGACCACACTTTAAGCCCAAATTAATCGTGATTTGTCACCTAAAAACCAAGAAATGAAACAGAGGGAGGAGCTTGATCTTATAGGAAGAAAAATAATAAGTATTAAATCAGGTGTTTAAAAAGATGGTGTTTAATCATCAAGACGTTTTAAAAAATAATACTTTGAATATAGTGAAACATGGAATCTTAAAATTTGTTCCTCGTACTTTATAAAGGGAGGACTCGTGAAAATTTGTGTATTTTGATTACATATCCAATAGATTCTACTTTGTCGAAGTTAAAACATAGTTCGTATTGGAAGTAAATTTTCGGAGGGAATAAAAGGAAGAACAACAAAGTTTATTAAAACAGTATGATGCCGTTTATACCAATTAAGTGTGTGCTTGAAACTTGATTCCATCGAACACTTTTCACGTCTCCAAAAGCAAATATTTATAGTTTCTATAAATCTTTTGGCCTATATATATCTGATATAGATACCAAACACAGTTAGTGAATAAGTTTATAGAGTCCACAAAAAAGATACAGTAAAAGGACGTTAAATTTTATTACTTTGATTAATGGGCAATTAGATGTTCACTCAGCCAATAGCTATATATTTTAACATGTTACTTTATGTAATTATACACGTGTAGTATGAAGTACACTTTTTTTGGTGATTATAACTCACGTACACAAACAATATTTAACTACATTAATTGGTTTCTTATGTATTTATTAGGGTTTGATCAGACTTCATGAGAAATCTATCTAGTTCAATGATAGACGTACCCAAGTCCTACCAACAGGGAGGATATTAGGGTTCCTCATGAGTTCCCTTTTTTCACATTAATTCTGCACATTCACCAAAACGCTACACACAACACGAGCCAATTATTGTTTGGGCCACGCCACAAATTAAAGCATAATCAAACGTCTCCAAAGCCCCCACTCGCATACTCGCATGCATGATAGATGTTAGGTTTGTAAGCAAAACGGTTAAACATTGGGCAACGGCGATATGAAAAAGTGTGACGTTTACATGCAGAACCATTTTTTAAAACGAAATCACAGGGGCATCCTTTTCTTGACCCAACTCATGCACTTCCCTTCGGATGCAAATACTCTCATGAAGCTAAGTAGTATCAATTGGTTTCATTGTTTGTCACCTATCACTACCAATGTCTGTTATATAAGTTAGGTTCAACACTTGAAAAACGAACTACATGGCTTGGAAAATGGAATCGGTTCATCGAAATTAGAATGGTGAGGGATTTAACTCTAAACCAAATTTAGAAAAGTGTGTGTTGTTTTGTTGAGTAGCCTAGGTACAGGGATGGAAAAGAAAAATATATAGGCACGTAATAGAGGAAGAAAGAAGGGAAATGAGATGATAAATAGGGTTGTGGAAATGGAAAAAGGCGGTGATTAAAGTAATGTAGTGTTTAATTTGGAAGCAGGGTAGTGGCAGGTAGCGTGGGTATGTGGCGTTTTATGAAAACACACACGAGCGATGTATTTAATTTTGATGGTGATACAATGTGGGCCTTGAGGCACACGTGGGTGATAAGATTGAAGCCTTTTTGTTTTGATGTTGCAGGAGGTAGTGAGGAAGGCCCAAGTTAAGTTAAATTGAAATGAAATGAAATTAGATTAGATTAAATGAAATGAAATAAAATTTTGTTGGGGAGTCCCCACTCCCACACCCTTGTTGCTTCCTTGTTCCCCAGGATGCGAAAGCATTGAATATGATTGATTGTTTGGGCCACACATAGGGCATGAAAGGGTGTGAATGCACCTTCATTTATCATATCTCATCAACACCTAGCACAGACAATTAAGCAACGATGTAATACAACTCTATCTCTCATTGCCGCTCAACTCTTCAACTTAACGTCCACTTTTTAATCATTCACAAATCATATTTAATAGCTAATCGTTTTACCATTTCTATGGATAACTTTTCATGCATGGTTCGTTACCTTTGTCTTCAACTTTTCATATGTTCTTTTCTAAATTTCCTTTGGAGTTCTTTTTTTTGGATTTAACTCATATTTTATTACTACTTAGGATTGTATTTGGGTTTCATTGATATTGTTAATGATTCTTAAATATTCTCATCAGATAATTCAATTTAAACAGTATTAAGACTCTAGATGAGGGGATCATTCAAGTGTATTTGTTTGGCTAACTAATATCGGAGAAGTTAACCTGAAGCTACTTCACAGTTATTCAGATTACAAACATCTCTCGTTATAATTGAACTTATCTTCTCCACTTATCAAAATTTCTTGCCGATCAAAAAAACATCCTTCATGGGTCCACATTTATAAATTAGAAAATGACTTAATATCTATGATCATTTGGTTTAACAATACAAATCCAAAATACATATAGTTCAATCCATCCCTGAGCCAAAACAAGCTAAACTGAGTATAAAATATATTTATATTAATTGATCAAAAATTCAACCATTGGAAATGGGAAAAAGTCAAACCCATGTATAAAACAAAATTTAAATTTTATTACAATTTTTGCTAATTTTTTAACTCAAAGTATTATTGTTTGTTTTTATATAAATCTACACTAACAACTTTTACAGAAAAAAAAAGAGCCTTTCTAAATATATTTTTCTTACATAAAATTCAAACTCAAAAATAAAAAAAAACTGCAAACTTCAGATATTGTCCTATATAGAAAAATCATTAAATAAAAATCAATCTTATAGACAAAAAATAATTAGTTCCTATATTGACAAGATTAGATACTATTTTAGAGACTAAAAAAATTATTGGTATCTAAATTAGTTTTTATTATTGATAAATATTTTCTAAATTGGTATCTAATTAGATACCAACTTTAGAATTTAAATAGTTGATAGCTAAATGTAGGTAGCTAATTAGATATCAATTTAGAAACTATTTATCAATAATATAAACTAATTTAGAAACTAATAATTTTTTAGTATCTAATTTAGTCAATATAGAAACTAATAATTTTTTGTCTCTAAATTTGGTTTCTAATTAATGATTTTATAATAGTGATAGTTAACTTCATGTTTGAGTTGTCATGAAACATAAGTTGTCACTTTTTTTTTCTTGCATTTTTTTCTAATTTATATATATATATATATATATATATATATATTCAGAAAAAACTAAAATTGATATGTTAATTTTTTTCTCGAACTCTTAAAAACTAAACTCAAACATGCTGCAATATTATACTGAAAAGGTTAATCCTTATGCGCTACACTACAAGAAATCATGAAATAGAAATTAATTTTTAAAAATAAAAAATAATTAGTTACTATAATAACTAAATTATAAACTATTTTAGAGACTAAAAAAATTTAGTTTCTATTATTGTTAAATAATTTATAAATTAGTATCCAATTATCTACTAAGATTTGGTAGTTAAAACCTTAGTAGCTAATTAGATACTAATTTAGAAACTATTTAACAATAATATAAACTAATTTAAAAACTAAATTTTTTTAGTCTCTAAAATAGTCTATAATTTAGTCACTATAACAACTAATTATTTTTTATTTCTAAAAATTGGTTACTATTTCATGATTATTTTTTTTTTAGTTTTGGCTAATTTAGAAAATCTTCTAATAAACTTTCTATAGTAGCTTCACTAAGAAATTATGTAACTCTGATATTTTTTTATAGTTTCCAATGAAAACACTTGAATCTTTGAGAGGTCAATTGCAATGTCACTTTAAGATATCACATATCCTAAAAATTGAACTTGTTCTAACTATAACTCACACTTTGATCATTTCCTATACAATTATCTTTTTGTGAGAATTTGTAACACAATCCTCAAATGTATCTCATACTCCTCATTATTTTTTTGAATAAATTAAAATGTCAACAAAGAAAATTACCACAAATTTATCCAAAAATTCATGAAAAATACAGTTCATATAGTTTATGAAAATGGCAAGAGCATTAGTCACACCCAAAGGTATTACCAAGTATTTGTAATGATGACATCTTATCCTAAATGTTGTCTTTTAAATATTTTCTGGCTAGACTTGAATTTGATAAAAACCAAATTTTAAGTCAATTTTGGAGTATACACAACACCTCTCAGTTTACCCATCAAATCATCAATCAATATCCATGATATTTGTACTTAATGGTGATTTTGTTAAGCTGATGGTAATCCACACATAACCTCATAGTTTCATCCTTTTCTATTAACTAGCAACATTGGAGCTCCCCAATGAGAATCACTAGGTTTGATGAACTGTTAGTCCAATAGTTCCCCTATTTGTTTTTTCAACTTTGCTAATTCTAGAGGTGACATCGTATAGGGATTACACACATAAGTTCTAATCCTGGTACCAAATTTATCGTAAATTCTATCTCTCTTTCTGAAGGTAATCCAGGAACATCTTCAAGAAAAATGTCAATGTACTAAGAAACAACATGAAACTCACTAATGAATGAAATTTTCTTGACTTTTAAAGACATTAAGATCATGTATACTTGAGATTCTTTTTGGAACTTCATCTTGGTTGATAGTATAGTCTCTTTAATTCTTTTGAGTCATAAACTTCACCAATGTTTAATTTGAAACATTAAGATTTTATCATGACAATTTAGAAGAACATCATTGGAAGATAACAAACCCATTCCTAGAACACTATCCAAATGAGATAATGGTAGACATATAAGATTTATATAAAAATACCTATTGTCTATAGAAATACAACAATTGCAAGCAAGTGAAGTGATGAGTGGGACATTGGTATGAGTATATACACTAAAATCACATGGTAATAAATAGGGAGATAATTTTAGATGTTTCACACAATTATGGAATATAAAAGAATGAGTAGCACTTTAATCACATCGTACATTGACGAGATGACCATTTATGATGCATTTACGTTGGATTAGGTCTTTAGATTGAATGAATAATACCATTCAAAGTGAACACTCTTTCAGCTATCTTAGTTCTTCCATCCTGATTTTTTCTTCCACCGTTACTTCCTCCATTTTTTTATTTTTTATTTATCAGCAAGAAACAACTAAATTAAATCAGCCCACTTAAGGGGTGGTTCAACCCTCATACAGAGTAAGAATGAACAAAAGGACCTTTCCACCTACACATTTAAATCATAAAGAATCTCCTACTGCCTTCCCCTACACTACCAGTCACAGAACGAAAAATTCACTGACGGTATCTTTGAAACATTCCACCTTAAGCTGTGCTAGGGAGAAAACTTTAGAATGATCAACCACACCACCTTTAAATAAGCAATTATTCTTGTGTCTCCAAATTTCACTAACCAATGTTATCCAAACATTACCCATAATAAGATTAACTGAAGTAGATGCATCTAAGATTTTGAAATGTTCAAAATGTGACCCAGGGATGTTATGATCAACCGAACTCAGTCCTAACCAATCATAACAAAGATTCCAAATTTGTCAAGCAACTCTACACCCAAAGAATAAATGATTTGTTGACTCCTCTAACTGCCTGCAAAAGCAACAAAGATTGCTCTCGATCCCTATCCCTCGTCTCTCTAGATTTACCTTGGATGCAACCTTGTTTTCAATCACCCTCCAAGTTGTAACATGAGCTGAAGGAAGCGCCTTAATCCTTCAGAAAAAATTGTACAGTCTCAAAACTTCCTCTCCTCCGTCTCTCCTTAAAGACCTATAAGCCGACTTGACTGAAAACGTTGTTGTCTCACTATCCTTCCAAACCCAGCTGTCCTCTGACTCCACCTCGAGCTTCTTGTTAGAAATTATCTCAAGGAGCTGACTTACTCGATCCTCCTCCCAAGCAAAAAAAAACCCTTCTCCACTTTAAGTTCCACTTCTAGACCCCGTTAACCCAACTTCCAAAATCACGTAGATTTGTCTCCTTAAGAATAAACAAAGAATATAATCTCGAAAATTTGTTTTTCAAGACTCCATAGGCTACCCAATTGTCTGACCAAAATAGAATATCTCTCCCATTTCCAACCTCCCAATTAAAACGATCTTCAAACTTCCCTCCTCACTCCTCTGAATTCCATACCTTCATCAAATCTCTCCATCACAAAGAGGCCTTGCAATTATTAGAAAGTTTATCCTTCAGGCCTCTCCATCCACCATACTTGGAATCGATGACTTCCCTCCACTACCCCTCTTGTCCAAGTTACCTTGCTCCTTCTTTAACTCTCTGCATTCGTTCTGATAATGACCCAATTTGTCACAAAGTAAGTTACACTCTTATGGTGCAATTCCTTAATAGATAGAGTCTTTCAGTAAAAATATAAAATATTTAATAGGATTAGTTATGTCCAAAGTGTTCACAAGAAAGCAAATTCTAACATAAATTTAGAACTTTACTAATATCAGAGTCTCATAATTTTTTTTTATTTCTTTTATACTACTATTATACTCTCATAAAGAAAAAGAAAATGTACTTTACATATATAGATTTTTTAAATAAATTTATCATCCGTTCATTCTATTTATTTATTTTGTTTAGATATATGTTACCCATTATTATTCGATATGATTATAAGCACGTGAAAGCAATCACAACTAAGTTACCATTAAGATTATACAACTTTCTTAATAGTTATATATTTAAAAGTTGAAAGTTCAGACAATTAGATAAATTTACTAGAACAATCTAATACTATTTAATTTGTACACACTGCATTCAATATTAAAATATTTTATTTTTAATAAGGGGATTAAAGATTGAGAATCTCAAAATTAATACACCAAATCTTAGTGCGTAACCACCAAGTTATTTTCTTTAACTTGTAACATGGGTTAACGTAATGTTCTTGGTGGATGTTGGCTTTGACCACCACCCCAACTTACATGGTTTTGTTGGGGTTGAAATCACATATTTTGTCAAACCGACAACCAAAATGTGGCAGTTTCTGATCCATGTAGAAGTAGGATATTGAAGTTGACGATACATTAATAAAGAAATAAAATCACTTTCAGAGACAGAGAAATTAAAAATGTTGGCACTCATTAGTTCATTTCCTTGACAGTTTCTGCACGAAAGAGGGTTAGGTTGGTCCCCCAGTTTCACAGCCATGGTCAAGGGCGGCCATGCCAGGGGTACGTCACTGCGTCTATCATTCTCACCTATACTTCACCTGTCCTTCAAACTTTTACTTCTTTTACTGATGTACTGTCATCACCTTCATTCTATTTTTCTACTGTAAAAAATACTGTTCATCTTCAATACACTATATTTTAATTCTATATTAAAAAAAAGTTTGTTGAGAAATGAAACCAACTAAAATAAATTTTATGAGAATGATTATTTATAATTGAAACTCCTAACTGGTGATTTTTTTTTATCTTAAAGACTGTTTTGGTTATTGAATTTTATAAAATTATACATATTATTGAATAAACATAAAAGATGAGTCTTACTAGTTTATAATTTGAGTGTGATTCTATCTTGGTTTGGAGTGCATTTTCTGCTATGATTAATGTTCCTTAGATGCTTTATAATAGGTGAAACACTTGTCTTAACTTTTTTTATCAGCAAGAAAAAATAAAATAAATATGAGTCACTTTAGGGGTGATCCAACTCTTATATAGAATTCAACACGCAAGACCCATTTATCCCCTTCCAATTATTTATACCATACACGACTTACATAAAATCAAACTACCCAACCAAAAGAGTTAATAAAACCCTTCTTACAAAAACAAACTACCGCAAAAATCAAAGTGACTTAATCAAATACATACATGCCAGAGGGTCGATGCACCACTCAGAGTAAGAAAAACAAGCAGGAGCAGATTTAGACGTTATCCAAGACCATACCTTTAGTTGAGCCAATGTGAATATTTCTGAATGATTTACCACTCCACCTTTGAAAATATGCTTATTCATGCGTTTCCAAATTTCACCAACAACTACAATCAATGCTTCCCCAAACCACGTTTACCTGATTAGGGACATTTATTAATTTGAAATGTGAGAAATGTGATACAGGATTTCGATGATCTATAGACGTTAACCCCAACCAAGCATAACACTTATTCCAAACCAGCCAAGTGACCCTACATTCGAAAAACAAATGTCTTGTTGACTCCACTTCCACCTTACAGAAACAACACAGGTTACTAACAATTGCAACCCCTTGTCTTTCCAAGTTGTCTTTAGAAGTAATCGAATTGAGCAACACTCTCCAAGTAGTGAACTGGGCTGAAGGCAGAGCAAAAGTCTTCCACAGAGAAACAAACAAACTATCTCCCTCATAAGTACCTCTTAAAATATGATAAGCAAATTTTACTGTGAACACACTATCCTTCCAATCAAACAGACCTCTCCTTCAGACGAGCTTCCACTCTCATCTACCATTAACCAACTCCCCCACAGGACTCTAACTTACCTTCTTTGTTACTACACTAGGAAAACAATCTTGGGAATCTACTCTTCAAGTCTTCAATACCCACCCAAACGCCTTTCCAAAAAAAGACTTCCTTCCCATTTCCCACTCCCAACTCGAAACAATCATCACATTTCCTACCTCAATCCTCCATCCTCCAAACTCCCTTCAGATCTCTCAACCAAATAGAATCCTTATTATTAATCTTCTGCTCTCTCAAACTCCTCCAACCTCCATACTTAGACTCGAGTATCTCCTTACACAACCCACTCTTTTCAGATCCCAAATACCAAATCCATTTCCTGAGCAAAGCCACGTTGAACAACCTTAAATTCAAAATACCAAGATCGCCCGCTTCTCGTGGCTCACAAGCCTTCTTCCAGGAAACCCACACGATCTTCCTCCCTTCCGCACCCCAGCCCCACATAAACCTTCTCTGAATTTTCTCAATCTCCTTCAACACTGAAGAGGGCAACTTATACAAAGAAATGTAAAACAACGGAATATAAGAGAGAACCGACTTAATCAGATAAACCCTCCCAGCCAGCGAAAGAAATCTACATTTCCACCTTCCCAATCTACTTTTGATTCTCTCTATCACACCATCCCAAAACGAAACTCTCTTGTGACACCCCCCCCCCCCCCCCCCCCCCCCCCCCCCCCCCCCCCCCCCCCACCCCCCACC
>Ga0123342_1001984_pt1 | contig 34335 bp, 15 predicted proteins | sample Turbeawhitnodule_FD_89960 | JGI IMG/M metagenome (GOLD analysis project Ga0123342, IMG submission 89960) | Root nodule microbial communities of legume samples collected from Mexico - Turtle bean Mexico white nodule | ecosystem: Host-associated > Plants > Roots > Nodule | place: Mexico: Nepantla... | reverse complement strand
TGGTGGGAGGACCCAAAAACCCCCTTTTTGGCCCTTGGTAGGAGAAAACCCCCCAATTTCGGGGTGGGGGGGGGGAGAGGCAAACCCCTTTGTTGCACCCCCCCCCCCCCCCCCCCTTTATAGAAAATGAGTCAGTATGACTCGAGGAGGAAGGTTCTTCCCCAATCACAATAATTTTTGCTAATTATAGGTCTATTCCCACTGGAGTAGTTATAAAAAGAAGAGGAAGACATTAAAACGTATGATGAGCATATATTTATACACACTCACTATCCTTTTTCATAGATTATTGGACTATAATAATAAATAAATTCATTGTTTTAATTAATATTCTTGTAATTGGGTTTATTTGGGCCTTAACTATTATTATTATTGTTAATTTTGTGTTTTTAGAGTAAATTATCCGAAGGAAGCATCTACCTTTGTGAATGGGCCAAATATGCAAAAGTCCAAGTTGCTTCTTGAACCAACACATGAAACAAATTCTGAGGAGAAGAAAGAGAAAATAAAATCTACAATATCTCAGAAACAGAATTGGAAGCAAATCTTCTGCAAAATACAAAAATTCTGGAAAGATGGAAATTTGGAAACTGTTAACAAAAAATATAAACTGTAATATATTCCCAAGATCCTTGGAGCAGAAAAGTCTATAAAAGGACACAAGCATCAAAATAAGAGCTTCATAGGGTTTTCTTAGTTTATTTTCTTTTTTGTAATTCTTTTGTTTTGCCTCCACATGGAAGGCTAAACCTTTTTGGTTGATTTTTTTGTAATTTCCCATTGAGTTCTGAGGTTTTGTTCAATAAAAGTTTCGATTTTTAATTCTCTATAGTAGTTGTTTTTATTGTCTAATCTCCTGGAAAATTAGTTTTTGTGAAAGGTTGTACTTGAACGCATGATTGAGAGTCTTCCTTGTCTTAAACTTTGGTTTCTTAGTTAGTTCGCATTGTTCTAATTAATCTCGTGGGCGCATGATTCAAGAGAGAGGAGGTAAGCATTCCCATAGAGTATACGCATGGAACAAAGTGGGTATTGATTAAACCAGTAGACGCATGTTTTACTGGTGAGTTTCAGTTGATATAGATTGGTGCATGTTCAATCTGGTTTAACTCTGTTGGAGGATTGAGAAAAGATTAATCTTTAGAGAACCTGTGAAGAATTCAATGGTGGAAGAACTTGGGGATCAACCGCTTTTTATTTGTTATTTTAATTTCTTTTATATTTTCTGTACAACTATTTCAACCCCTTTTTATTATTATTGTTATTGCTAACTTTTATTGATTGCAAATAGATTCTAAACACTGATCTACTGATTTTACTATTGGATTCGTTGGGAGACGACTTGGGGTCATCTGACTAGACTATAATTATATTATCATCTCTCTAGTGTTAGATAAATCTACGCTAAAATCATATTAATTTGACAGCAAAACGACAACTATCAAATTTGGCGTCGTTGTCGGGGATTCCAATTTGATTTTGGTTATCAGGTTTTTCTTTTTTATCTGCATAATTTTATTTTATTTTTCCTAATTTTATTTTTTGCATATTTAACTTGTGTTTTCTTCCTATTAGTTTTTATTTATTTAATATAACAATAAAAAAATGAAAAAAATAAAAAAATCTAATATTTAGGATATCTCTTATCTTTATTTTATTTTTATTTTCTTTCTTTATATCTTTTATCTTTATATGAGATAAAATAAAATAAAAACAAATCAAAACAAAATAAAGATAAAAGATATAAAGAAAGAAAATCAAAATAAAATAAAGATAAGAGATATCCTAAATATTAGATTTTTTTTTTGTTTTTTTATTGCTATACTAAATAAATAAAAACTAATAGGAAGAAAACACAAGTTAAATAAGCAAAAAATAAAATTAAGAAAAATTAAATTAAATTATGCAGATAAAAAAGAAAAACCTGATAACCAAAATCAAATTGGAATCCCTGACAACGATACCAAATTTGATAGCTGTCGTTTTGCTGTCAAATTAATATGATTATAGCGTAGACTTGTTTAACACTAGAGAGATGATGATAGTATAATTGTGGTCTCCAATAGTAAAATCAGTAGATCAGTGTTTAGAATCTATCTGCAAGCAATAAAAGTTAGCAATAACAATAATAATAAAGAGGGGTTGAAATAGTTGTGCAGAAAATATAAAAGAAATTAAAATAATAAATAAAAAGCGGTTGATTCCAAGTTCTTCCACCATTGAATTCTTTCACAAGTTCTCTAAAGATTAATCTTTTCTCAATCCTCCAACTGAGTTAAACCAGATTGAACATGCACCAATCTATACAACTAAAACTCGCAGTCGTCTACTGGTTTAATCAATACCCACTTTGTTCCATGCGTATACACCATGGGAATGCTTACCTCCTCTCTCTTGAATCACGCGTCCACGAGATTAATTAGAATAATGCGAACTAACTAAGAAACCAAAGTTTAAGACAAGGAAGACTCTCAATCATGCGTTCAAGTACAACCTCTCACAAAAACTAGTTTTCCAGGAGATTAGTCAATAAAAACAACTGCTATAGAGAATTAAAAATCGAAACTTTTATTGAACAAAACCTCAGAACTCAATGGGAAATTACAAAAGAATCAACCAAAAAGATTTAGCCTTCCATGCGGAGGCAAAACAAAAGAATTACAAAAAAGAAAATAAATTAAGAAAACCCTATGAAGCTCTTCTTTTCTCCTTGATGCTTGTGTCCTTTTATAGACTTCTTTTCTGCTCCAATTCTTGGGAAAATATTGTAGTTTATATGAATTCTTGTATTTTGCAGAAGATTTGATTCCAATTTTGTTTCTAAGATATTGTAGATTTTATTTTCTCTTTCTTCTCCTTAGACTTTGTTTCCTGTTTTGGTTCAAGAAGCAACTTGGACTTTTGCATATTTAACCCATCTACAAAGGTAGATGTTTCCTTTGGATAATTTACTCTAAAAACACAAAATTAACAATAATAATAGTTAAGACCCAAATAAACCCAATTACAAGAATATTAATTTAAACAATGGATTTATTTATTATTATAGTCCAATAATCTATGAATAAGGCTAGTGAGTGTGAATAAATATATGTTCATCAAATACCCCACACTTATCCTTTGGCACTCTCGAGTAAAACACTCTAAGGTTTAAAAATTTTGAACACAACCATTCAGTCTCAAACAACACGCAGCACTCAGAATCACCCATAGATTCAATTAACAGTTGCACTTTGTTCCACCATCTTTGCACCAATTTGCTCTTGATCCTGTGTATGAGGAAGGGGCTGATATCTAACCTTAAGGAGTGGAATGGATGGTGATCTTGAATTTCTTTCATTCACATTTCATATCTGGTTTGAAATCTTTTACTTTTAATTTCATCTAGTTTTTGTTTCAGCTAGAGGGTTGATGGAAGAATGAGTGCTCGGGGAAAAGTTTGTTTGTCTTGTTTTATTTAATTATAGCATGCTAGATTATCAGTGCCTTTCACAGTATTTGGTACATGGCTTAGTACTCTGCATAATATTTTAGTCTATTATTTGTTTTGGTTTTATATTCTATAAATGGAAATCTGAGGAGGAAAATGTAATGGCAGAAGTAAAAGCTATTAGCAATGCTCACTGCTTCAATGCCACTCCCAACACAGCATGAGGACAAATACAACTTCAAGTTCTATGAAAGGAAGTTTAAAAGTATTTACATTTCACAACTCCCTTTGCTTCAATTTCATTCTCTCATGTAGGAATCACAATTTCAAACCCTTTTACAAGATACATTCAGAGAGGAGATTGTTAGAAGATTTGTGAAGATGACAAAGGTCTCAATAATCATAATTTTTCTAATATCATTTTGAAGGTGCTATCAAGCAACAACTTCTTCCATTGCTTTGAATTTAATCCAGCTGATTGGTGATTAAGCCTGTAATGACTCAGTGACAGGGAGTGATTCTTACTGAGAAGATTTATGTTAACAAGGTGAGGATTTTATAAAGATTGGTTCACTAAAATTTTGTTAAGATTCCTAAATTGTTTAATAGTTTAGACTGTTTTAACATCGTCAATATTCATAACTAGTTCTCATTACAACCTTTGAAATACCTTAGTGATTTTTTATATTAAGATGCAGGGATTGATTTGATTTTAAATGAATAGCAACATTAACTTGAAAAAAAAAATACTTAGAAAAAAAGTGAGACAATTACCTTAGTGAGGAAAGGAAACGCATACACAGAAAGTAATCTGTTTCTTGTGCATAGTTTCATAAGGGTTTGATTTTTTACATATAATTTACATAGATTTAATAACTTCTAAAACGAATAAAAAAATTATCTATGTATAAGAATTAATAAAACAACATATAATTTATGTCCTAATAAATCTACGAAATTTTGTTTATAAACTTTGTTGAAAAATTTTAATTGTTTTGGTACAAACAAAGAATTAGTTTGGGAAAGAGTTTGATAGGCTTCAAATTTAAGCAAATTTAATCATCAAAATCAAAGAACTTATTTTTTTAAAAGGTGCATTATCAAAGCTCGAGCGTCATAACCTCTTACAAGCTACACATGTCGGTTGCCACGCAAGAAATGGTTGTTAAAGTCACCATTTTGAGCTTAAGTGACCGATGTTAGGAGTGAAAGGATTTTCATGGGTTTCCCCAACAACTTCAAATTCTCAGCTCCTAGTAATGGTGCAGATAATCCTATACTCAAGAATGATTCAAATTGTGGGCATTCTTCAATTGATAGACTTATGAGATGATTATGAGCATGGTCCTGTGAAATTCTTCTGAAGTTTTGGCACCTACGCAGTTGAAGAGAACAAAGCTTTGGAAAGAAATATAGTCGAAAGATTGTAAGAGAGTGCCAACCACCAGAAATACTCATTTTATGAAGTAAATTGAAATGGATTGTGTGAATATTCACAAGTAGGCATGAACCAATTTGCAAGGTTTCAAGCGTCAATGTGTTCATACTGTTTCCGCTAATTATGAGCTCATCACTAAAAATAGTTTCTTTAATGAAGATGTTACTCTGACAGACCTTTCAACTTTGGACAATTATGCATAGAAAGATGCCGAAGACGTGGAAAAAAAAAGTAGTACATTCTCATTCCTTTCCATTCCTTCATCTTGTAGAAATGCAATCTCTCCAAGGATGCAAAGGAAGAGTTGCTCCCATAAAATTCAGCTCCAATGCTCACTATTCCATCAAACCCTATAATCTCGAGGGTCTTCAGACATGACAAAATTGCAAAGGGAGGCAAACATAGGCAATATTTACAGTCCTCCAACCGTAAGAACACTAGATTTGATAACGAATTTTTAAATACCCAACTTGGGAATTTTGTACCACTGTAGTTCTTGATTGACGAATGTTCCAAGTGTTTGTGAGGTTGTAGATTCTTAAGTACTTTCTTTTCTTTCTTTGGATCATCAGGGATGTGGTCCGACTTCCACTTTAATTCTATCTCCACAAGGTGTTTATCTTTCACATTTGCTTCTAATGCATCTAAAGGATTGAAAATATTCTACACGTCATTGATTGATAGTCTTCCATGAAGATTGAGTCCTCCCAATCCTCCCAAATGCATAGTACCTAGCTCATTATTTCCATACACGAAAAACGTACTCAGTACTTGAAGATTCTTCAATTCTCCAAAAATGCATTGACATCTTTCTCACTTTTGTATCTTCAAATTCCAAGCAACGTAATTTGGTAAGTTTATGCAACTTTAAGAGCAACCTCTTCAACTTTGAACAATTGTTCAACTTCAGTACTAACAAGTTATAGAGCAAACATACTCACTCAGGTAGTTTTTCTATCTCAGTACACGAAAGATTTAACGAATGGAGATGTTTAAGATCAACTACAGAATCTAAGATCAATGTAAGTTTTGAACAACTATTGAAAGATAAGACACGTAAAAACTTCATCTTGAAAAACATATCATGTATTGAAATCTTGAATTGCCATGGATAATAGCCAAGGTATGTTCTCCCAATTTGTGTAATTAGAAGAAATGAACGCAGTCTTTCAGCATAAATCAAAGTCCCTAGACCATCAAATTTTTTTTTACATCATTGACTGCAAAAGAAAAATGACGGGTTGGTTTTGGCATATGTTTGCCTTTATCAAATCTTAACCTGAAACAAAAATCTTCACAAATATATTTTGTCAAATCATTCAGAATGTCATACATGATGAAACGCCTTTTGGTGCTTGATTGTTGAAAGAAAGACCTTGACAATAGATCATTGAAGTACTATTCACCAACTTCTTCTAGATGTATAATTTGTTGTGAGCAAATTCATAATCTTGGGGGAATAAGGCACAATAAGCGAAGCACCTTTTAAGATGGGAAGGAAGGTAGCGATAGCTCAAAACTAGCACAGTGATAATTTCATTATCTTCTTTTGGTAACTCCCATATCTCACTTTCCAATATGCTTTTCCAATCTAAAATAGATGACTTTGTGCGTAAAAGACATCCAATTGTTTTCAAAGCTAGAGGTAATCCCTTACACTTCTCAAATATCCTTCTACCAATCTCCTTTAGCTCATCATTCAATTCAATATCACCATCTTTTAATGCGTGGTTTACAAAAACTTTCCAGCATTCATCCTCTCGTAGTTGCTTTAGAAGATGCACTTTAGACCTCATGCTAGAAACAACTTTCTCACCACGAGTTATGACAAGAATTCTACTTCCTCAAGCCCCATAGCTAAAAGGAGTTCGCACAGCTTCCCATTCTTCTCGTCTTTCATTCCAAACATCATCCAAAACAAGACGAAATTTCCTTCCTGACAATTTTTCTTTCAATTTTTTGTGAACCATTTCTAGGTTCCCACTATCATCATTTTTATCAGTATTGCCTCAAGAATTATTTTGGTCACAGTCAAAACATGAAAATGATAAAAAACATAGACCCAATCTTTGATATCAAATTTTGCATAGTCGATCTTTAGGTCATTGTACACATGTTGGGCGAGTGTGGTCTTGCCCAACCCACCCATTCCCACAATAGAAAGTATTGATGGTTGGTTAGGATTGTCGGTTTCAAATGTGAGCCAATTAGTATTAATAGTTTTACAATCGCAAAAACTTAACTTTTCAAATTTTGACAAAGTATGACATGCTGGAGGCAAATATATTCATTTACTATGAGGTTGTGGCTGCAACTCCAAGAGAATGCCCATCTTAACTAGATTTTTACGAGCATTTATAGCATCTTTCGTCTTTCCTTTAATATTCAACAACATGTCAATGATATTATCATAAACATTCTTTTTCACGTGCATTACACCTATGCAATGTCTAACATCACACTTTGACCAATATGGAAGTTCAAAGAATATGAATTTCTTCTTCCAGATGTTTTTCACAATGTTTTTCTTCTGTATTTTTCCAAAAGCCACATTGACTTTGCAGACTCGATTGTACACTGCCTCGCTAGTTAAGGGTGGAGGTGCAACTTTGTCCTCGTAAGATCCATTAAAAGATTTCTTTAACCTACAATAAGGGTGATTGCATTTCAGAAACCTTTGATTCCCAATGTAAGAAGTTTTTCTCCCATGTTTCAGTTGATGGTAACTTGTGTTCTCTTCACATATCGAGCAAACATTATGTCTTTTAACACTGTAACCGCTTAAATTCTCATATGCTGGAAAATCGTTAATGGTGCAAAATAACAATGCACTCAAATTGAAATTGACCTTCTCATATGCATCAAATACTTCAACTCCTTGATCCCATAAAAACTTCAAGTCTTCGATCAATGGACTTAAGTAAACATTTATCGTAAGGATTCATACCATCTATTGCAAGAACAAGTCTAAGATTTTTTGGATCACTCCCAAACTCAAGAAACAAAGAATCAATTTTCTTCCATTACAGTGAATCGACAACATGTTGTAACAATCCATCAGATTTTTTTCCATTTGCATACCACTTGAAGTTTTTTGCATCATTAACATGGGAAACAAACGTTTATATCGCGGAATGATTGGAAGAGACCATAATGCTTTTGCAGGAGGACCCTTTTTCACATAATCTTCCTCACTCTCATCATGCTTCACTTTGCATCGTGATACCCCGCATCTTAGACACTTGTGCAATGATTCAAACTGTTTTCTATACAGTATGTAATTGGGACATGCATGTATTTTCTCGTACTCCATACCCATCGGACACAATATCTTCTTCGCTTCATAATGACGGGTGGGCAATGTATTATCTTTTGGAAGCATTTCATGCAACAACTCGAGCAACTCAGTGAAAATTTTATTGGTTCATCCATTTCTTGCCTTAATATTAATTAATTTTAATACAGTTGTTAAACGTGTGAAACTTGAACAACCAGGACAAAAAGGTGTTTCATAATCATCTTTCCATAAATCACACATGTGTGCTTGCTTAAAAGTATCTTATCCAATATCACAAATCATGTCCTCCATGCAATCTTTAGAATGTATATTAGAATCTTGACATTCAGATAGATGTGTTACGTCTACAAATTTCCCATTCCATATCCACTTTATATAATTCTTCAAGAAACCATCACAAAGAATATGTTCTCTTATCTACCTAATTTCTAATCGTCTCCCATTGAAACAATTAACACATGGAGAAAAGTATCTTCCATTTACAGTTTCTACATTATGTTGAGCAAATTGTAGAAAGTTTATATGTACATCAATTTTAATAAAAAGGGAATGTTATATGTTTAAAACTACAGACAAGTGAGAATGATTAACCCCATTTCCAATTTTCTTAATTGAAATATTTTACTCATTTACTTTGCTTTTATTTAGTTTTCATGCAAACTATTGTCAATATCAAATCAAATTATTGTACATATTCTTATATTCAGTGAATGCTACTATTAGGATTTTAAATAATTATTCTTTGTGGATTCGATATTCGTCCTTAGGAACAAAGTGTTACTTCTGACTCGGTACATTTGTCATAAAAAAAAGTCACCAATGACCTCAACTTCATACAAACCATTATTTTCATGCAATACATACCATTTAAACATTTTAAAAATAAATTGAACATATAGTATTTTCTTTACATTTTGATAGTTATTAATAATTGTTAAATTCACTTATTTTAAACACTAAGTTGTATGAATTAAATAAAATATTAGTCTTTAGAAAGTTGTAATCCCTTAATGATAAGTTTTTATAAAATTGAATTCAATTTCACAACCAATAAAAAAGATATAAAAAGGTAACTGAGCAAAATGAAAACTCCTATAAAAATAGTTGGAGCTTGAGCTTAGGGAGATGTGCTTAAGCAAATTTGAGGTAAAGAGCACCTCAAAATAATGCACCTCAATTTGCTTAGTGTAGGGAGATGGTGTTGATCGCACAAAGTCGACGCTTGAGAGCAGAAAGTTGGTGCTAAATGAATTTGAGGTCGAGAGCATCCAAAAAGTTGCACCTAAACCCACTGAGCATAGGCAGACTAGCATTGAGTGCATAAGGTTGTTGTTTGAGCTTAAAGAGCTAGTGTTAAGCGAATTTGAGATTGAGAGCACCCCAAAAGTTGTTTCTCTACTGAGCATAGGGAAACTGGTGTTGAGCGTATATGGTTGGTGCTTGAGCGCAAATGGGGCACAAAACACTCCAAAAGAGAAAGTGAACCTAAATCTAAGTTGTCTTGAATTTATATATACAAGTATATCTAATTTAAATCACAATTTAACAAATAAAATAAAAAACTTAAGCTTTAAAAATACAACTCATAATCAACCAAAAAATCAACCACCTTTCAAATTATTTAAACTCAATATCATTTTCATCAAATAACATCATTTTTACTTAACAAAACAACCTTGCAAGAGAAATTTGAGACTTGTGACCACGTCACCTCCACATTTAGATCCTTTAGCCTAATGTACTATTAAAGTTGGCATCTCTTACATGAAAAACTTATCTTCAAAGCTACTCTCTAGGTTTTAGTCAGAAAAGCTTTAAAAATATGGATACCTAGAACAAGTTATTCAAACATAACAAAATTTAATTATATGATAAAATAAGTTGAGAGGATCAGTTCTTTAAACTAACCTCCTAAAGATTGATGACAGAAACATAGAAAAAAACATAAAACAAGAAGTCCTTAAAGTAAATAAAAATCTACTCTATTTGAAAATCTAATCCAAGTTGGTTCTAAGCTACTATAGGTACAATCAAATTTTAAAATAAATGAGTATGATCAAATTTTAAAATAGATGAGGTATGAAAAAAAAACTTCCATAACTATAACTAAAGATTAAAAATATGTTATTATATAATTATAAGAATTAATTAAAAAAGTAGATTATTTTTACAAATATTTTTTATATTTTATCATAATTTTATTTTTTATTATAATAATGTAAACATATATATAATAAAATATATCAAGATTATTTTTACCATCATAAGAAAATGTATATATATATATATATATATATATATATATATATATATATAATAACAAATAAATATGCAATTACGAGTATTATTCAAACACGTCTCTCAATTTTGACAAAGAACATGACTGAGTACATATATTAAAAAAAATACAAAAATAGGGATGGATTACTATATATTCAAAACCGTCTCAATTTTGACAAATAACTATGAATATCCTTAGTTAAAAATTAATCAAAGATACTGTGAAGAGAAAATTAAAATATGTATTAAATGTCAACTTTAATACAAGTCAATTTCAGAAATAACAAATTTATCAGTAAAGTTATTAGATTATTTAGCAAATTTATTCCACAACAGAAAGTGGAAATTCTTATCTCACTTGGTACATCAGAGACATCATCAAAAACACACAAGTGAGAAGAATATATCCAAATTATATGATCCAAATTTTGAGCATTTATAACAAGATCTAATGTTCATTATTTATTCCTACCACTCCATTAAAAATCATGTCTGACATGTTAAAAATTGTATAGAATAGAAAACAAATATAGACTGATAGATCATATTTGGATGATCTAAGATTAAAATATAAGCATACATGTCTCTTCAAAGAGAACTTGTGACTACTAATGCTTCATTTCCATCATTCATGTATGGTCTAGATTTATTATTCTCACATAGGCATATCTAATAAGAGTAAACCTTGAAATAATACATAGATGACCAACCAAGATTGTTTTAATCCCAAGTAACCATCCATTCAAGAGAAAGCACATGTGAAAACATTCTTGTATTTTAAGAAAATGAGACATGAACATTTCTTGATTGTGCTGCCAAGTATCCCTTGGTGGTTTGTGGCTAATATCTGCTGCTCTTGCAGCTTAAAGTCTTGCATGTTTCCTTCAGTGAAGGAAGGAAGACAGTGATAAACACAAAGAAAAACATCTGAGACACCAGAAACAAATTATCTTAATGATTGCATTTAGATCAAGGTGTTTGATTTTACAGGCCATAGAAATGCATACAGCTGAATTATGGAGCTAAAGGAAATAGAAAACTCACTCAATATATTCATTTAGAAGTGGCATGATTAGCTGAAGAGTGAAATTAGATTACCTGGGAAGTGAATAATACTAGCAGATAAATTATTGTGGATACAGTTCATGTGAGGGACTACCAAACTAACCCCTTTCTTCTCCTAAACCTATCAACATGGTCTGTGCTCATACGAGATTTTTCTTGTTTGTCTGGTTTTTTAGACTTCTCAAGACGGCTATCTAAACTGTTTCTAGAAACTTCAGGGATTTCTTTACTCAATTCAGAAGTACCGGATGCTCCACTTTCAGATTCTTTTCTGGCTTTGCCTTCATTCTCAGATTCTACAATGTCCTTTTTAGAACCATTTGCTGCAGTTGCTTTAGATTTTCCAATTGTCTGTACAAATTTCTTTAGATGTTTAATGAATTCTGGGTAAAGCTCAAGATTGCAATGTCCACCACCACTTACCCACAAGGGTTCGTACTTTACCTTGCAAAGCTCCCATAGCTGCTTCCCATGGGACACGTCCACAACTTCATCTGCTGTCCCCTGCCAATGCAAAATTATAATCATCACTACTCTTTACCAACTTCTCAAGAAAAGAGATAAAAAAAACACACTAAAAACAAATAAGTGACAACAATATATGAAGAATGGCTCATAAAGCATCCAAATTTTCTTCTTTTTCTATTCTTGTTTAATAACGGATATTCATGTCCACTTCTCACTGGACAAGTTCATAATGGGGTTTTATGCATTTCAAATGTAGCACCCACCCAACTGCATCTAAACAGCTGGGTCACCATTCAGACCTTTCGATTGCTCTGTGAGGCTTTAAGTGTTAGACCTATCCTTATGTATGATAGTTGCATCTGAACAGCTGGCCTTTCGATTGCTCTGTGTGAGGCTTTAAGTGTTAGACCTACCCTTATGTATGATAGGGAAGGTTAATAGAGTTCAAATTTGATCCTTATTAGCATAAAACCTTTTTACAGTGATGGGAGGCATTAACAACTCTAAAACATTCTCTTAGTGGTTAAAAAGTGACATCTATAAAATTTTACAATTTCCAATAAATTTCAGCCAATGATAGTGTGTTGCTAACATTTCTCATAAAATGATTTACACTATCCATGGATTAAATCCAACAACAGCAAATTACTTGACTTAATTAAGCATGTTCCAGAAATATATGTAAAAGCATTTATCAGTGTAGTTGACATGATTTACAGCTGAAAGCTGAAAGAAAAGCTATATGGACATGTAACCTTAAAAGAACACATTGAATTGAAGGGGGTGGTGAGGCTGAAGGAACAGAAAAAGCCACTTACATGTATAACCAAAACAGGACATTTGACTGCACCAACTTTATCAATATTCTGAGACAGAGGAAAAACAAAGCATGTAAATATATATCCATAGATTGAATGAAAGAGATTGGAGTAGAATCAACTGAGGACTCTGTACCTTGTAAATATCAAACCAGTATGTCCGTTTTACAGGGTATAGTACTCTAAGCCCGGATAAAATTGGACTATGCAAGACAACACCTCTCAATTCTGGTATCTGTGAAGAAAGATCAAGTGTTGGACCACTTCCTACAGATTGACCATACAGTATCAATTGTTCATCTTTCACCCCGTATTGCTCTTTTAGGCATTTATATGCAGCATCAATATCTGCGTATGTATTATATTCAGTTGGCTGTTTCAACATGCAAAAAGGATGATTGTTAAGTTGCAACCAATAATGTCCCTCTAAGAGAACCAACAACAACACCATAGTATTCTGCATAAAATCTCAGTTACTCACTTTGCATATAAATGAAAGTTTCTATTCAATGCAGATAAACTTAAGTTGTTGATCCTAGATTGCTTATAAATCCACATTTTGCCATACTTTTACATTCATTAACAAACAAGAGCTGTTTTAGAATTAAGAATATTAGTATTGTTATACTAAGTTAGGACTCTAGAATTTCTTTAAGATTTGGTTTTAGTGGTCATGCTATGATATATGATATAGAAACATGATAAGAACATCATAGAACAAATAAATCTTAATCTTATCCAATGTTTCATGCATAATCAAATAACATGTTTCATGGACAACATATTGAAAGGATAAGATATGAATTATGTTTAAATGATAACATTACCCTTTTATTAAAATTACATATAATTTCCAAAGTAACTTTTAAATTTTTACAAATTATAAAAATTTCTAACATTTTAACAAAACTATACAAAATTATTTTTTATTTACGTAGTTACTTTTCTTAATATATAACATTTGATGAAGAATTATTTAATCTTAATATTTTAACTGAAAACATATTTAAAATTTACATATCAATTATTATAATTATATATAAAGTAATGTGGTAAGATGAACAATAATAATTAAAGATAAAAAGGACAAAAATGTTGAAAATAAGATAAAATCGTGTGTCCTCTTTTTGTTCTACAACTTCCAAATTCACATATACATGGCTTAGTTCATAATAATAATCATTTTATACGTGCTACTGTTACATTTATTAATTGTATATTTGACCTCCTATAATATGAGTCATTTTGAAAAGATGTTGATATATTAACACCCTCAATAGTAAAAACACACACTTCACACCTTAAAAATATTATTCAACAAAACTTTTCTCTTTTAAAAATTAGAATTAATTACAACATAATTTATAAAAAAATAAGATGAATGAATACATGTATAAAGTATATAAAATACAAATTACTATTGTCACTCACTCAATAGTCTTGTTTGTTGGAGATCTCACATCACTAAAAATAAAGACATTTTATAGTATATAAATGAGTACAAATCTCACCTTATAAACTGATTTGATAAGATTGAATTATATTTAAAGTTCACTTCTTAATATGGTATCAGAGCACCCGTGAAGTGAGTACAAACTTAAATTCCAGCTCTTAATAATATTATTTTAGCAATGATAGGTCCAACTATAATTTATAATGGGGTAAAATACATTTTGTGTCATTGTAAAATTCCTAACATATCTCCAAAATTTTCGCCCTTTTAAAATTTAATAATCATATTCTTTAGAATATTGAGTAATAACGACAGATCTAATTTAATTGTTAAAACTATTATTATGCATAACAACTTTCCTTTTATCCTTATTACTAACAAGACCTAACATATATATTTAAGTTTTAGATGAAAAAAAATAATACAAAAAAAAAATTAGAGGACGAATTTAGTTTATTTGAAATTTTAAAAGGGATGCAAAACATATTTTATTCTTTAACATTTTGTTACATGTAGAAATTAAATACAGCACACATAAAAATTTTAACCACTTGGTTTTACTCTTTATAATATGCATAATTTATAAATTTGTTTAGCTTAAATAAAAATGTTTAGTAAATAAATTTATCATCTTATCTTTTAATAGGTTTTTATATAATATTTCATACTAGAGTGAACAAATGTACACAATATTATTTTACTCATTTGTGTACTTTAACTTATTATCCTTAAGCAATTATTTTATAGTAATTAGTTCACACAATCGATCATACTTTGGGAGAATAAATATAACCATCATTATCGAATGTAATAGTTGTATATATTAAATAAATTTCATCAATTAATTAAATAAGTTAGACTTAGTAGTTTGGGATGGTTGAATAAAAAGAGGGAAAGTGTTTTTATCTGATTTTTAAATTCTTGTCATTTTTATCATTTGTTATTTTCTATACAAAATGTACACATTTTGACTCTCAATTATCAATAACCTATGTCAATCTCAATATCATATGTACTTTCACATCAACATCAGAATCTTATGTCATAGTCAATCTTCCAGTCAACATTCAATTTACAACAGTTAACAGTCAACTAAGTGTAATGGGAAATTAGATACAAGCACAGAAATCATGATTGTAAAAATGAGGGAAAAATAAAATTGGGTAGTAAAATGATGATAATTAGATGGTAAAGTTTGCAATTAAGCCAAAAAGATAAATCCAAATAATTTTCTAATGATCACACATGTATAATATTATAATATAATAATTTATATAGAGTAAAGAGTAAAGGGGGGAACTCTTAGTTATTGAGAGAAATTATAAGACTTGTATTACAAACAATGTAGTTAAAATCTCGAGTAAAAGATTTAGCAAGTTTGGAGGGCAAAACGAGTTGACTCGGATGGACGGTGGATCGACGTTGGAGCGGATCGTACCACGTCGATGCGGAGCTCGCTAGATCGTTGCATCGGAGGTCGTCTCCGAGCTGCCTCGTATTGTAGTGCGGCATATTGTTTGCCCTAAAATAAACCCTAAAAATTTTTAACCTAGCGTGGCCAAATGCGACCCAAATCATATTTCTGTAGAGTGAAGAGTGAACAATCAAAAACCCTAAAGAGAGAACAAGCATCACACTGCACCACAGAACTCCATTGCCACCACTCATGAACGCCATCGTGATCGGTTGCGAACACCATTGCCACCGCTCACGAACTCCACTGCCACTGTCACGTTCTCCTCTTCTCTCTCATTCTCCATCACAATCACAATGTTCATTTTTTTCTTCTCCAAGAGAGTGCCTTTTATTATGACTTTATGAAACTTGTTAGTTGTTTTTTGGGGAACAATTTATGTGAAGTTAGTTGTTTTTTTTATGAACAATAATATTTATGATTTATGAAACTATTTCCAATTGTGTTATGTATTGAATATTATTTTTCATATGTTAGTAACTCTTACGAGTCGAGTTATGATCCTCGAGTTACGATCTTTTAGCTCCTTCCCTATCCTCGTACGAGTTAAACTCTATCCTCGTACGAGTTACGAGTTTAACTCTATCATCGTACGAGTTACGAGTTTAACTCTATCCTCGTACGAGTTACGAGTTTAACTACGTTGATTACAACCTTAAAAGATATTTAAGGGGAGTTGCTTAAAATTTAGATGTAAATCCCACAAACATGAATGGTTTAAAATTATAAATTCCTTAAAATTGAAGAACCACATAAGCAACACATAAGTAATTCCCATTAGAGATGCTCTTTAGATTAAAATTGACAGTACAAGTAGCATATTTAATTATTGTTGAACTCTAATTTGGAATTCTTGCTAATATGATATTGTCGAGAATTAAGGAAATAAATCCTAATCAAGAGACCTGATATATGAAAATTAAGGCCATATTATTAAATAAAAACTAATTTTAGAGAAAAATAATAATTAATTATTATATTAACTAAATTAGATATTATTTTAAAAAATTTTAAAATATTAATAACTAAATTAATTTATATTATTGATAAATAATTTTTAACAATAATAAATAATAAATATAACAAACTATATTTGTCTTTTATTTAATCATTCGTTCTCCTATAATGAACCTGTAAAGGTTTATCAAGTATGCAGGATCCAACTTCAAAAGTGACTGGTAAAAATTTTGTAACCATATCTGACAATATCACTTTCGAATCAGTTTTATATATCCCTAAATTGGATTGCAGCTCTCTGTCCATCAGTAATTAACCCCAAGATATAAAGTGTATTACCAAATTTTTTCCATACACGTGAATTTCAGGATATTTAGTGGGGAAGATTGGCAATGCTAAGGAATTTGCACGGCTCTACCTTCTCAAAGTAGAAGATCCAAACAAAAACATAAAGACTTCCCATGTGGTTTCTTCCAAAGATGATGTGATGTTATGGCACTATGGCCTAGGATGTCCTAATTTTGCTTACATGGAAAAGTTGCTTCCCACTTTATTCAATAAACATTCGTTCAAATGTGAGTTAGCCAAGCATACTAAATCTCATTATCCTATCCAGCTGTATAAACCATCATACCCATTTTCATTAATTCAATGTGGTGTATGGGAGCCTTCTCATGTTAACAATGTCACAAGTTCAAAGTCGTTTGTAACATTCAAGGTTGTTTGGGTGTTCCCTATGAAAGAAAAGTCATAAGTGGGAAGGATTTCTCAAAGTCATAGCTAATAGTCAAGATGCAACTTTTTCGCGTAAGAGTGTAGCAACCCAAGAGTCATGATTCAATTATGACTTTGCGCATTTAACCTCTCCCACTAGAAAACTAAAGCAACTTACAACAATTTCCCCTTTAATAATTGTTCCACTAGAAATCGAACACAATTCAATTATGACTTGACTCATGTGGCCTCTATTATGAGACATGTAATTCAACCTACAATAATCATTTCAATTATGGCAGTCCAAAGTTTTCTTTCTTCCTCTATTTTTCCACTGCACCGCACCCAATTTGTAATCCTAATTTCCCAATCATTAAAATGACTACAAATCCAACTTGAAACTCTTCTATACCATGATGGTGACTTCCAAAAGTGCTTCAGGAAATAGGATTGATATAGCTTGGAAGCATTGTATCTCAGTTGTTGGGAATACTAGAAAACTTCAATGCAAATAATGTTTGATTTGGTTTCAAGACATGACCTTGAATTTAAACAATCATCCTATCATGAGATTAGAGTCAAATATTTGAAGAAGTTACAAATACATCACTTGTTTTCCAAGCACATAGGGATGAATGGAAGAAACGAATGGTTGGACTGATAAGAAGGAGAATAATAAACTTCTTATTGAAAAGCCAAAAGGGCTATATCTGAAGTCTATAGATGTTTCTATTATATCTAAAATAGCTGAAAAAGATTTTGAAATGATGAATAACATTGTTGAAAAGGTGGGAGAAGACAATGTCGTTCAAGTTGTGACTAATAATGTAGGAAACTACAAAATTGTTGGTCAAATGTTGATGGCAAAGAGGAGAAAGCTATTTTGGACATATTTGTTGCACATTGTGTTGACTTAATGTTGGAGAATTATGAAAAGAAGATCCCAGTTCATGACTAGAAATTCCAAAAGGTAAAAAAATTACTACCTTTATTTATTCAATAACTTCTTTAATTTCTCTACTACAACATTTTACAAAAGAAAGAGATCTAGTAAGATTAGGTATTACTCACTTTGCTACATCTTACTAGACATTAGGATGCCTTCATGAAAATAAAAGAGTTTTAATTAGAACGTTTACTTGTGATGAGTGGAAGTCTAGCAGGTTTGCCAAGACAAATGATGGTAAAATAGTTGAAGATGTTTTAGATAAGGAGTTTTGGGAGAATATCATAACTTGTTTGAAGGGTGTATTGCCTCTAATTGAAGTGTATTGATTGGTTGATTCGGATCAAAAGTCAGTCTTTGGTTTCATTTATGAAGCAGTGGACCAAGCTAAGAAGATATAAAAGACTTTCAATGCTATCAAAAAAAGGTATTTTATTTTGGTTAGCTCTATCTATGTATGTTTGTTAGGATACTGATTTTGAAACTCAAAATAAAAAACTAACTCAACATAATATATTTTGGTTACTTATTTGCTTTTGTGGAACATCATTAATGAAAGGTGGGACAAACAACTCCATAGACCTTTGCATGTTGTAGGTGTAGCTGACTCCAAAAAGGGGGAAAGGGGTCCATTGGAGCTTGGACTCTTTTATCAGTGCATGAAGATAGATTGTTTAATAGACCGTCTAATCAGATTGTCTAATAAAGAAATAGCCTACAACATGCAAAAGTCCCATAAAGTTGTTTGTCCTACCTTTCATCAATGATGTTTTGTAAAATCAAATAACTAATCAATATATATTACACTAAGTTAGTTTTCTGTTTTTAGTTTCAAAATCACTATTTATTTCTGTTTTAAGAAATAAATACATAGAGAGATAGATAGGATACCTTGTTTTGACATAATTGAAAGTCCTTTGAATCTTCTCCTTAACTTGGTTCATTGCTTCATAAATGAAACCCATGGTTTGTTTTTTATCAAAATCAACCAATCAATGCACTTCAATTAGAGGCAATGCAACATTCAAACAAGTTATGATATTATTCTAAAAATCCTTATCCAAAACCACATCCTTAATTGTTGTTTATCCTCTGTTTTAGCAAACATACTAGACTTCCATCATTACTAGTAAAGATTCCAATTAAAGTTGTTTTCATGAAGACACCCTAATGTCAAGTAAAATGTGGCAAAGCGAGTAATATCCGACCTCACCAAATTTCTTCTTTTTGTGAAATGTTGTAGTAGAGAAATTAAAGAAGTTTTGACATAGATAAAGGTTGTAATTTTTTCTTATACGTTTTGAAATTCTCTCATGAATTGGGATCTTCTCATAATCCTCCAACATTAGATCAACACAATATGCAACACAAGGTGAGCAAAATAGTCTTTTGCTCTTTGCCATCAACATTTAAACAATAGATTTGTAGTTTGTTGCATATCTATCACAATTTGAACAACATTTTCTTCCCCCACCTCTTCAACAATGTTATCCATCATCTAAAAAATTTAGATATAGCATATTAATCAATGGACTTCAGAAACACAATTCTCTTAGGAATGTTCACTAGGAAATTTATCATTGTCCTTTTCTTATCAGTCCAATATCAGTCATAATCGTGCAATCTGTTTTTTTTTCATTCATCATTGTGTGCTTGTAAAACAAGTATGTTTTCACTTCCTCCTTCAAATATTTGATTCCAATCTCATGATAGGATGGAGATTTAAAACCAAGGTCATGCCTTAAAGCCAAATCAAACATAACACTAAATTCTTCCCTGTTTCTGCATTGGAAGGTATGGCTTCGATGTAGAAAAACCTAGCAATTGCTAGACATGCTTTCTCTCTCACCCTTCTTACACATGTTGTCGATGGTGGCCTGTGTGCAAACTACTCTCTTAAAAATATTCCTAGGATGCTTCATTGTTTTTTATTTTCTCAACACCTACAATTTCCTAATCCTTATTAAGGCCTGGTTTCTAAACCAAATTTTGTTGCAAACCAACAACAATGTCCCACTTTCCTTCTTCACTTCATCGGTAACACTCTTGCAAGTTCCAACATCCTTTTGGCTAAGTGATGTATCACTCCTATTTCTTGGAGCACTTTTGGGAGTCACGAGTACAAAGGAGTTTGAAGTAGAATTTGAAGACATTTAATGATTGGGGAAAACAATCTGACAAGGAATAGTAATAATTCGGTCACGGTATAGTTAGATTTATTGTAAAGGAAAAGTAGACAGACTAGTGTGGTGCAATGTTGTGGCAATAAACAATGAGCCACTAGAACTGATGTTAAATAGCCAAAGGAAAAGCATCACGAGGCCGTGAGCAAGAAATGGCACGAGAGGCGCTGCCGTGAGGAACATGAAGGCCATGAGGGGCACTACTGCGAATACGTTATTTTAATATGCACATATATGATGATAATGTGTGCAAATATATGAATTTCTAAATTTTGTAGGATCTTATGATCTGTGTTACTATCTCTTGATTTACTATCCATGCTCTCTTTCTTTACTATCCATGCTTCCTTTCTGATCTTGAGTAAGATCTCAATTTTGACTACGTGATGGGATAATTAATATTGTGCACACTCTTTCAAGTCATCAAATTGTTGACATATTGACCAAGACTTTTTTACCAAGAAAAAATTATGAAAACCTGAGATCCAAGTCAGGCATGATTGACATCTATGACCCAACTTAAGGGGAAGTATTAGAATCAAGAGAGTTGATATACGGAGATTAACCAGAATTAATGTGGTATGATTTATACAATTATTAATCTTATTTGATAAATCTCACATGATTTTCTCCCTTCTTTAAATATCATGTAAAATTTGTAATTGAATAGACAACCTGAATCATTAATTTAATCTAATAGTTTTATATTTTTTTTTCGCATTTCTTACAATAAGAAAGAGTGTGTGTTTGTGCGTTTGTGTCCCAAACACAATAGACATTAAGATTTAAGAACATTAAAAGGTTGTGTAATAAAGATACAACTTCATTCCACTCATATAGACTTGGATGGGATGAAAAATAAGGCTACTAACCTTTCCTGTTGACTGTCCATACCCAGAGTAATCGTAACTGTACAAAGAAAAGTTGTTAAGATAAATCAATGAGAATAAATAAAGTATATATTATTAAAGGAAATTTAAAGACAAAATGGCAATATTTCATATGTGGCATCTGGGATTAACAAAGCATTCCACTATGTACTTTTAAATTCACGTGATTGAAACCTATAAGTAGGCAAGAACCAAGAGAGAACTTTATAAACAGAGGATGCTTGAAAGCTTCCTGATATCAGAAACTCAAGATGTAATATGTTCAGTTCATACTTTTTCCTCAAACAGAACCAAGTTTTGCTACGAAGTAAGCAAAAAATCGTGATAGAAAACACATTCGCAACATGAAAAATGATTTCCATGCGAAATTTAAACAAAGACAAGTCCTTTAGGTGGGAGAATCTCAAGACTTAAGTACCACATAAAGTAGCTCCTCCTACTCAATGTGGGATTCCTAACACTTCCCAAGAATGAATCCATCCTACAGCCTTGGGAATAAGGGAATTAAAACTGAGGATGGAGCCAGATAAAGAAAAGAGAATCTTGGTACTCCTACTCAACATAGGTTAGATTCGCTAGGCCTTGATCAGGATCTTTGGCTTTGAATCTGAAAGGATTTGCAAATTGTGTACATAGTTTTTTAGTTGGTTGGTGGCCTCAGATTATTTCTTCACTTTGTCAATTGTCCTGGAGAAAACTTTTCTCATATAGTTCAACAGAGAAAGTTTGGAAAATGTAGCTAGAACAAATATGGAGCATAATTTTCTAGAAAATGGAAATAACATCAGTGGAAGCTTTGGTACCAGGAACCAAGGACCAAATACTGGCTCCTATTACAAAACAGCAGAACAAGAAAAAGTAAACAGAGAAGAGAGAATATTTCACAGCATCTAAGACAGAAAATCTATTCATTAACGCTAAAGTATTCAAAAGTGTCATCTGTGACAAACTAAACTTTGTATACTAACTGAAGGTCTGAAACTGTAACTGCATCGTAGTTCAGCTACAACAGACTGCATCAAAATACAGTAACAGTTTACAACAAACAGTAACAAAACATAAATACATCACGAAACTGTAACAAACTACAGTAATAGGCTGCATCTATGAAGCTTAGGAATAATAGAACATGTAACAGTAACAATAAATAATACTTTATTGTGTATACGGTGACATGTACATAGGATACCTATACACAGTATCAAAGAAACAATTTGGTCAACAAAAACAAACCAGACCAAATTCTAAATCATTAGTCAGCACTCAGCATCACGACTTATTGAGATAGCAAGTTCCAATTTCCTAGTTACTGGTCAATATGACACACAGGGACAGAGGGAAGCTCCCTACAATCCAACAGCTCAAAGTTCATCACACATGGAAAGAAAAATAATCCACCCAACCCAAATCTACATGTCACAGGCAAGGCAGATCCAGCTTCATCTCTTCAGAATAGCAATGCTAAGAAGACAAAAGAATATGCAACACAACTTTCAAATTTCAACACCACACAACACTTTCTTTCAGTATTATTTTTTATGCCAAAAAAATCTTAACAGGAAAAGAATATTCCTTCAGCAATCAAATTTTTCTTTACTGCAGCTGACTTCTCTAGAAAAAAGTCAACTCCCTTATCCCTTCCTCTTTAACTTCGCAGCCGTCATTACGATTACCCTTTACCTTCAAGAAAACAGAACCTTCCTTAAATCACCTTTTTTCCTTCATGGCCAAACACTATAACCATTACCAATTTCAATTCCAACTACAACCATAAAACAATATCATCTAAAACACGGGAAAGCAGAGCAAGACCATTCAATTGAAGCTTAATCAAAGAAATTCCTCCAGATGCTTGGTATAGCAAAATAATAATTGAAACTTTTAAAGAAAACAACTCAACACTTCAATTATTAAAGCAAAAAAGGCTAACCAATTAAATACAGAACAGAACATTATCGTTCCTCCAAGATCATCGCAGACAACAAATTAATGCAAACAACATCCAAACCAATTAAAACCAAACACAGCAACATTAACATCAAGCTAAATTAACTTTCAATTTTTTTTAAAAAAAAAGGGAAATTATTAAAACTGAAAAAGGGAAAAGTACCCCATAACATTGAGGCGAAGCCTGTTGCTCAATTCGACGAAAAGTTCGAACATTTGGCCCAAATCCGCAGCATTACCGTGGGAATAGAGCATGGTGCTGGTGGGTCTATGGTACTTAATGTACACCGCCACGATTTCATTACCTCGGCGCGTCCGAAGCCTGAGCACGTCCACGTTGTCCTTCATCGGCACCTCGGGAATGACAAGCCTCGGCGACCCAGAGTCTGCACCGCCCTCGGCGGCGACCACCGTGTAGGAGGGCGGCTGCGGCGGGAAGAACGCGAACTTGGCGGCGATCGATGAGGTGACTCCGCCCATGGCGGCGATTATTCATAAAGGAAGCGCGTGACGGCGGTGGTGGCGGCGCGTGTGTTTTGAAAATTGTGCTGTTATTGGTGTTGATGCTGGTGGTGGTGGAGTGTATATTATATTATATGACTTACTTTTTGAATTTCAAGTTCTAAAGAGAGAGAAAGAGAGAGAAAAGAAAGAGACGGTTCAGTGTGGGTGGTGTATTTTTGTGGACTCAGCTTTGCTTCTTTTGCTTTATACATAGAATGAAAAACAGCAACAACGTTACTTCGTGGTACCTAGGTAACTATAATAACGTATGTATCCAGGTACGTGTCAGTGTAAGTAACTACTCTTATGTATCCTTAAATGTTCTTATCTTCTCACTAACTCTTATTGTTATCATATCATGTGTTCTCTCCAGAGGTTCAGCTTCAGGTTGGTATCATATCATGTGTCACACCAAACCCAATTTTTAACTTAAATATCTTCATTAGTGGCTCATCATTAATTTGTTTAAACTTTTAATATCAACTTATTCTTCCTGTTAAATAAAAAAAAAATAAGTATATATTTAATTACAACATAAAAATTAAAATTTATGAAAAAAAAATTATATTCAGCCATGATTATTTTTACAAAATTTAATTTTTAAAATAAATACTTAATTTCGATAATAACTTGTATATAAATTAAAGACATGATTTTACTCAATAACATGTTAATAATTAGTGTTCACAGATTGACTCCATATTCATTTAAAAAAAGAAATTAATTATAAATTACAAAGCGTTGAATTTAGTACGAAGAAAACTGAGTTGTGCAAAGTAACAAACTACTAATTAAAACGCTGTTTAAAGAAACACTTACGTGTAGTTGTTCATGTCTTCAAGAAAGTTACATGTTTAAATAAAGTCATGAAAAACTTTAAGAAAAATAAGTTGTATGTAACTGTGGATTTATTTTAAAAATTTTACTGATCTTACTTTTAAAGAAGAAATTTTTATAGTTAATATATTATTTTAACATTACAAGAAATTACATGATGAATTATAATTGGATTTTTTTATATATAATTGTAATTAGATGATATATATATAAGTGTATACACTATTTACTCGAAATATTAATTTTATTTGAAACATAAAAGTTAACTGGATAATTTTGAATTGAGGAACTTAAAATCTACAAAATTTTAAATGTAGTTTAAACCTACTACCATAAATTGTGTCTTGGTTGGACCAAAATAATTTAAGTTTTTTAACTATTCCAAGCTCAATTAGTAACCTATGTATAGCTTAATGTCTCTTGCTTATCCAAATAAAAAAAATGTATTCTTAAAAAAATTAACTATCATGTAGTTAATATATATTTGGAGGGTGAGTAAAACTCTTCATACAATAAATTCTAGAGTTTTCATTTTCAGTTATTCTCTAAATACTTCAATTTATTCTAAATTATATTAAATTTTCTTCAAGCTATTAGAAATTGAATTAAAACAAATATAATATTTAATTTTGTAAAATCCTCAACTATTAAAAACGCAAACGTCTTAGAGGATATAACTTGAAAATAATTTGTCTTTCATGGATTTAGAAGTAGTATTAAAGATTGTCTGAATGATAAAAATGAATTAAACTAGGAAGGAAATAAAGTTCGTAAAAATCTTTAATATAATAGTAGTTTTGTTGCGTGAGGAGTTTTTAAGCTCTTAAAAGAAATAATAAGAAAGAATATAAGATTGTTTGATTATAAAAGTGGTTTTTTTATTATAAATTTGTTTAATAGTTGTAAGAAGAACTCTATTATGTACTTGAAATTTTAATTATATTGATATTAGAAGAATGGGTATATATACTTGTATAATGTTTTATTAGTAGAAGGTTTCAAATATAATATATTTAGCATAAGTTAATTACGAGACCGTGTATAAAATAATTTTCTGCAACAGATATTATTTTATAGTAAAAATATTACTTTATTGTTAAAAGATAAGATCATATAAAATTAAATTAAGTGAATTGTCATATCAAATCTTTTCTTGTCTCATTTCTCATGTCTATTCAAAAAAATATTGTTGGTTTTGACATGAAAAATGTTGTCATACTAACACAAACGCAATCTTCATTTTGAAGCATACATAAAAGGAAAGCCAATCATAATGTCTTTTCAAAGTAAAAATATAGTTTATATAAAAAGTTTTAGAGAAAAGTTCAACAAATTTTATATTTAATTTTGATATGTATTTAATAACAAAGTATAAAATATTATTTCATAAGCACAGTAAGTGTTTCGTCTAGCCAAATAGACGTATAACATTTTGCTTATATAACTTCATTTGATAAGTTTTTACTTAGACATGATAAGTACGCATAGTCTCAAGCATTTTATGGTAAATATAGAACACTTATAAATACACATTTTATGTATGCAAAGAATGTTTGTCTCTTCGTTTCTTTCAGGAGGATATCGTAATAAAGTGTTTATATCAAAGATTTTTTTAAAAATATTAGTCCTGACTTCTTTTAAATATCTTTTCTAAAAAGATAAAATATTAGTCCTGACTTTCTCGTGGTTCGCATATACATAGACAATATTATTTTTTGTGTTACTAACAAACCTACTTGTGAGGAGTTTGTTCAAAATGAATATGATGGGAGCTTTAAAGTTATTTTTAGGACTTCAAATCAAGAAGATGAAGGATAACATCTACATACAACAAACGAAATAAACTAAAGGGCTTTTACAAAAAGTTAAAGTTAAATAATACCAAGGACATGAAAATGTTCATGCGCTACTTCTCTAATTCTAGATGTAATCAAGGAAAGTGGACAACACAATCTATAAACAAATGATTGATTAATTGCTCTACCTCACAACATTTAAACTAAATATAATGTTCAATATATGTTCATGTGCACACTTTCAGTTTGATTCAAAATAAGTCCATTTAATTGTTGTTAAGAGGATTTTTTTTTTTTTTTGTATACCTCATTAGAACAACTAACCTTGGTCTAGCTTAAAAAAAAGTTTCAAATTAGTAAGTCATTGTGATGTAGACTTCGTTGAAGATAAAGTAGAAAAAAAACATAAATGAAGGTTGTTACTTTATTGGAAGAAACCTTGTTTTATAGACGAGTGAAGAGCAAGGAGTTATCTCTCTTTCAATAATAAAAGAATAGTACATGTTAAAATGCTAATTGTTACTCCCAACTATTATGGATAAAGAAAGTAACATTCCTATCAATTGTGATAATAATGTTTCAATTAGTTTATTTAAGAATATCATATCCATGTACCAAATATATTCAAATTAAACATCACTTTATAATATATACCATGTTCAAAAAGGGGTTGTGAATTTAGAGTTTATAATAATGTAAGATCAACTAGCTAAAATCTTTACAAAACTTTTAATATAATATAGATTTGTATACAAGATTTCAAGCTTCGTCTATAACCCCTTTGTGGTATTCTCCTTCGAAACTTGCCATAACACCTTGTCACCAAGACTCAGAACAATTGCACTATAAGTCTTCTCCAACAACACATGATCCTATCCTTTTCAACCATGGTTTTGTCAAGCTTGGATTCACCTTCAAAAACTTTAAGGAGACCCTGTTGAACTAGAGGAGCACGAATCTTTAAATGTTATAGCCGAAATCATTAAAGCCATGTCAATTTCTCAACCTTATTCTTTACAGAAGTCATGATGATTGAGTTTTTTCGATCCACTCTCACCACACCAATTTGTTAAGAAAACTCACAATTCACTGAACCGACTAACACACACAAACACAAGTCTTACAAGTGAACTCTCAACTCAAAGTTGAGAAAAACTATTAAGTACAAGGTCCTATATAAATAAATAAAAAATGCCTAACTAACTCCTAAAAAAAATCACCAAAATAGATACGAGTCACGTGCACAATGATTCGGTTGGGGAGCGCAAAACACCAACTTGAAAGTTATACAAAAGGGGTAGATAGTCTAAATAAAAACTTTGTGGTTCAGATAAACAATTTTGAATCACTAGACAATTTACTACCTCTGAGACGATCTGAGAACCTTTAAACATAGATTTTTCTAAACCAATCATCATAGGAACTATTACATAGGCTCATCATTGGAAGTTAAAGCCTACAACCAAATAAATATCATATTATCATATATCTAAGTGTGCCCTAATTTTTCCTAGATATATAACCCAAAAGAATTTGATTAACAAGAAGCCAAAAAAAGAATAGTACATTATAAAAAGAGAAAAATTTTATTATAAAAAATTTGAAGAAGGTGAAATACATGAACAATGAGGTAGCTTTGAAGAAAATTTCACAATACTTCTTAACACCATTTCTCAACAACTTTTGAGTTCCCTAAAACAAAAAGACAAAAACAAAAAAAGACAAAATGTTTAAGAAAACAAAACAAGCTATGGTTTTAAGAGGAGGAAGTTTTCACTAGGGTTGAGTTGCAATGACTCACAAGGATATGATAGCAAACTAAAACAAGGCCAATGCGTCCAACTCCTGCTTCAACTTCATTCAGCACAACCAACTCCAAATGCTTCTAACAATGACACACAGACTTTATACTTTTATGTTCAAATTCCTCATTACAACAATGTCAAAGGGATGACATGACAACTTTTAAGTTCACTCCTATATACTATTGACTTTAAAAGTCCAAAAAGAAAACCCCAAACATTTTTTTTTTATAATTCTACACACCTTAATTATGAAATATTATTCTCACTAATGAACTTAAACACAACTCACTTTCAAAAATAAATAAAATTTAATTACCACTTATCAATAAATTTTACACACTTATTTCTTTCATAAGAACGCAAGGTTTTACAAGATATATTTGAAAAAAATTCTCTATAAATGCTTCTACAAGAGAAAAATATAAAGAAAATAAATAAAATTAACTTCTTCATAAATTAAATTTAAACATAAACTAATTTGTAAAAGGTCTCTTATATATATAGTTCTTCAATTTTGCTTTCTAACTTGTGTATTAGTTCATTTTAATTTATAAAAAAATATCAATTTTTTGTACTGTTTTAAATAGAATTATACTTGTTGTTAGTTGCAAAATAATATTATTTATATAATTACTAAAACAAATGGATTTATTTTTTATATTACTTTTGCATTGGTTGGTGCATTACTAAGTCCATATGTAGCATGGCTTGATGAGAAGGGTGAAAGTGATATCCATTGACTTATACTAATTAGTTGTTCAACTAGTGTTATTATTATTATTATTATTTTTCCAAATCATAACATATTGAGTGTTATTATGATGTTGAACTTATAGTTGAAATTTTGTTGTGATATATATATATATATATATATATAAATATATATATATATATATATATATGAGCTTATGTTTTTCATAAGTGTGAAATAAGTTATATGTTTTAAAAAAGAGGGAAATGGCATTTATAAAGTGGAGAATCACGTTATCACTTTTTTATATATTTGAATGTATACATGTATACTAATAAGGTTAGTGGGGAACATTTGACGTACGTTTATATTTAAATTTATGTTAGGTCAAAACTTTTATTATATATAAAAATAAGTCAAGTATAATAATTCAACAGAGAATATTTTTTTAGGCGTTTTTTTATTTTTTAATTGAAGTTGTTTTTTTTTTTTATCTTTTATCGTTTTAAAAGTTTTATTTTCTCTTACAAATATTGATGAATAAATTTATCCAAATACATCTTATCTTTAAATTAATAAAATTTAAATTTTAAAATTTTAAATAATTAATTTTAACATTGTATTGACTTAAATGATAGTGACTCATTTTTTATTTAATTGCTACAAAATTCAAATCCTAATAATTTTATTTGTGTATAAAATAAACTAGGACGGAAATATGTGTGTTTAAGTCCTTACTAATATTGATAATTATTTCTGATAATATATAATTTTAACAATACCACACTAAAAAAATAAATGTCATTTTAATTTGATTAACTCTTTTTATATACAGATATAAGATACAGTTGGAATATTTTTTAAATACTTTAAATTATTTAATTTATTCATTGTCAATAAAAAAATCTCTAATTTATTAAACTCAATCAAGAAATACTTTATTCTTTTGCGAAGCTAACACTAAAAGTGTTTTTAATATCAAAGCGGCTTTGAACTTTTTTGAACTCTGTTCTCGGCTTAAGGTGAATTTTTTTAAGAGTAGGATTGGCGGGTTGGGAATTGACCAACTAATGCTCCAGCGTTTTGCAGCAATCCTTAATTGTGATGTGATGGGTACCCCTTTTGTTTACTTGGGTTTGTTGGTAGGAGGGTGTCATAAGAGAGGTGACTTTTGGGGAGGAGTGATTGAAAGAATGAAGGCTAGACTGTGCAGATGGAAAGGTAGGTTTTTGTCTTTGACAGGGAGGATTTGTCTTATTAAGTCTGTACTTACATTTATTCCGCTACTGAAATTAAAAATAATGAAGCCAAATGATGCTCAACACCCAAAGTCTGTGCTCTACTCTTGGTGATCCTCTAGGTATGGTAGGTGCTGAGGTTATGTCTGGAGGATCCTGCCCTGGCCCTGCGTCTTGGTTCATGCTCCTAGTCTTTCTCCTCAGAGGTTGGACCTAGTCAATTGGTGCCCTCTCTCCTAGGTCCTCATCACTCAACCCTCTTACAAGAACAAAAATTATTCTCCCTTGAATTATTTCTTTTATAAGGATATTAGGGTATTCATTTTGGAGGTTTCCTCAAACCTTGTCTCCAAATACTAAAGTAATTTTTTATTGTAAGAATCATTGTCATCAAATTATTCGTATACCACCTAAAATCTCCTAAAGTTGCACATTTTATGTTATGAAGAAAAATAGATGTTAGCTCATTAAATATTTTTTAATCACTTATTATAAAATTGTGTATTATGGTTATGACTAAAGTTTTCACCATAATGAGTATAGTTTGACTTTCTTCTTGTTTTACTCAAGTAATTATATATAGTTGTTTTTTTCAAACTTAAATAATTCTCCCACCATTCTTTAAGGGTAATGATAAAGCCAATAATAATTAATTCTATAGTGTTTTTTTAAGAATGTTTAATCCTAAAGGTTGAAGTAGCCATTGTAGTTTCATTAGTTTTTTTTTACTATATAATGGTTAATTATTTCATCAATATTCTATTTTGTAATTCCATTTCCATAAAATTTGATGAATATAATTCTTCAAATTGAATGTTAGGAAGGGAAGGTCTCATAAAAATTTAGAGTTAAAGGTAAATGAGTTATTCTAGAACTGGGTTTGTGAAAAATAGGAAAATACAATAAGGGAGAGTTGAATTGTGTTTTAAAGATTAAAAAAATCATAAATATCATTTGACGTTGATAACTACTCAAACGATAGTTTTCTTTCACAAGTGATATGTTATTGACTTGTTAACATATATTGCACTTGATGTACCATGACAAATGCAACTTCATAATTTCACATATTTACTTGTTTAAATAATTTTTTAAACTAATTTTTCCCTATGACTCTCCTTCTTATGTTAGTACATATAATAATAACATGTAATTTAAAGAATATTAAAGAGAGGGAGAGAGAGAGAGAGAACACACAAGATATTTTATATTGGTTCGTCTGTCTCAACATACTACATTCATTTCTCAGTCAAGAGATTGAGTTCCACTAAGTAGACTAATGTTGCAAAGTACAAAAATATTATTCTCATAGCCACTCATGGCTAACTCATTGAGTATTCTTTCAACAAGTCATTTCTTGCTCAACTGAGTATTCTTTGGGATCATAGCTACTCCTAGCTAACTCCTTGAGGATTCTTTCCATATGCTAGTCTTAGCTTAACTGAGTATTCTTTCAACTAGCCCCTCTTGGCTTAGTTGGTATTCTTTCCACATGCGACTCCTAGCCTAACCAAGTATTCTTTCCACAAACTACTTTTGACTCAATGAGTATTCTTTACCAAACAACCACTTCTGACTAAGATATAAAGGTATGTGAGAAAATAAAATTTGAGTAGAATTTCACCATAATGCAATTTCTTTGCCTGCTCTTCTTTTTGAAGGATATATTTATGTAGGTGTTGGAAAAAGGTAGTTGTTGCAAATCTACATCTGATGAGTTTGATAGTGGACTTCCATGTAGCTTTAAATGTTCTTTTTTCTTTATGTAACGTCCTAGATAATTGACAATACTTATCTCCCTAGACAACATAGCCTTTTGCACCAAACTATGGTAAAATTGAACATCGTATTGGGAAAAGTTGGGCATGTGCTGAATAACGCCTGTGTCAGGTTGATGAAGAAAGAACCTTTAGCCTTTTATCTAAAAGATCACCTTATGTGACTTGTGCTTGAACGCATCTATTTAGCAAACGAAAGCAACAAACATTTCGTGCAACATAAAATAAACATATAGATATTTGAGAAGCATGAGTATGCACATATTGTATGAACATATAAAAGCCTTATCATACATAAAGAAAGAATGTGTAATGTTGCATCATCTAACAGATGAAACATTAGTATCTTACATGCTCTGCTGTTTCAAATCATTTGTCTTACTGATGATGCATGATCATGTTTTATGTTGTTATATTTAAATACTTAATCAAAATCATGAATGTTGAACTTTTTCACAAGGTTTGATTCTTCCTTTAGTTGTTTTATACAGGTTATATATCCACGAGTTGTTCTTTTAATGTATCAATATCATCTATTTAGAATTTAAACTAGTTTTCTATGGTATTTATTTTTTATACTTTCAAATGATCTTATTTTTTATTTAATTATACTAGGGCAACGTTCCCATCTCTCCCTATTTTGAAATATTTTAATCAGGGAGGGTGTGGAATATTTGTGTGTTATTAGAGGGATATAATAATTAGTTATAAATAACTAATAAGAAATACATTACTCTACTTAATAGTCAGCTAGTAAAGATGTTCCTACTAGTAATTCTTAGAAAGAGGCAATGAATCCGTTGGTAAATCTTGTGGTTCAGTTCATTGGTAAACCCAAGCCTTTAAAAATTCTAGATTAGTTAAAATGTCATGTATATAAAAAGAAAAAATGGAAAAAACTAAATTAGGGAAAGAAGAATCAAATAGACATATAATATACCGTGAATTATGAATACCTTAAATCAAATCTCATTCATGTAATGAAGATTACTAAACTACACATTTCTTCAATGTATAAAACTAATATAAAAAAAAATACGTTTAAAGAAGAATATGTAGTTAAAATAAAAGAAAAAATAGACCTAAAATGCCAAGAAACCATTCCTGTTCAAATGTCTTGTTTAAATTAATATACGCAAATGTTAATTGTTATGTGCTTCTTATGACAAACAAAAATGTCTTATTTAGTACTCTTTGTAATTCCTTATTTAATACTCTTCGTCTAATAAGATTTTGTTTAGATATACAATAAATACTTTGTCTAACAGTCGATAAACATCAAATTTTTTTATAGTACACATTGAATATTTATAAGTGCTTATTTTTTTCTGAAAAAAATGTTCGTCTTGTTGTTTCTCTTAAGAGGAAAAAGGGTTGATGATCTTATGAAATTCATTCTAAATGCTTCTTTAGTCTTTTATGTATGAGAAAAAACATTGTTTGTGTTCATAACTAACTAGAAGAATGTTTTCAAACTTGTGTTTTTCATAGGTCGTTAATATTCTTTAGTGAGCAAAACCATGTAACGTATTAGATCACAATTCGTTTATCAAAGTGTTTTGGCTAGGAGTGGTTGGGTTTAACGTGTTTAACCAACCAAAAGTAGTGTTTTCAAAACAATACCTGTAGCCAACAAAAAGTGGTTGTATACAAAGAATAATTAGAACTTAGTCAAAAGTGATTGTGTTCAAAGAATACTTATAGTTTAGCTAGAACTGGTTGAATTCAAATAATACTTATGTCTTACAAATATAGTTTGCAATATTGGAAATTTAATCGGATTGATGAAGAATTAGATGTAGTCTATGTGTTTTAGACAAATCAATATAAAAATAACATACTTAATTATCTCTATCTCTTATATTTTTTTATTGCATGTTATTTTTTTTATATAAAAAGTTTTCATGTTAGGCATCACTATGCAACTTGACATCTTAGCTAGGCTGACACCTCAAGTAACAACAATCATCTGTCATCACATAAAAAAAATATTATTAAGAAAAGAAAAAAGAAAGAAAATACAAAAATATGGGGGGACTAGACCAAAACCCATATGTTAACAAAAACGATACATATGTAGATTATACCTATTCATAAAGAATTCTAAGAAGAGACTAGTTGGGAGTCTATTATACCAATGAAATGATTCTCTATGAATAAATCCTAAATTAGCCAACTTAACAGCACACGCATTCCCTTCATGAAAAATATGAGTTACCCTAAACCTGATTGTCCCACAAAAATTAAGACAAGTATTCCATCGATTCTGAAGCATCCACGGAACATTAGTCCTAGCAGTAAACGCAGCACAAACCAAGGCAGAAT
>Ga0123342_1001983_pt1 | contig 34343 bp, 18 predicted proteins | sample Turbeawhitnodule_FD_89960 | JGI IMG/M metagenome (GOLD analysis project Ga0123342, IMG submission 89960) | Root nodule microbial communities of legume samples collected from Mexico - Turtle bean Mexico white nodule | ecosystem: Host-associated > Plants > Roots > Nodule | place: Mexico: Nepantla... | reverse complement strand
TTATTTAAAATTTATATAATTATTTTTAAATTATTTAATTATTTCAAAATAATTACAGTACTTATACCTTTTTATATTTTAATATAAATAACATTAAAAAAAATAAACAGGTTAAAAAAATGTATTATTTGAATTGTAATAAAAAAAATTATTACATCAAAAAAAAATGAATAATTGTGATACACGATTATTCAATTTTTTGTTCCTTAAAACTAACACTCTTAGAAAATTATGTATCAAATTAATTTTTTACATTACATAACTTACAACCCAATATATAAACAATAGAATTTTTTTTTAAAATAAAAATGACATGGCAGAAGTCGTGGCAAGTTGACACGACTTCAGTATGACAGGACAGAAGTCGTGCCAAGTTGACACGACTTCATTATGACATGGCAGATTCATGTCAAATTGGGGCGATTTGTGCATATGAAGTCGTGCCAAATTGGTTCGACTTGCCTAAATTCTTAATTTTTTTTAAACGGACACCATTTTGGTAAAAAAAAAAAAAAAAACCCCCATCATGGTCAAAAACCCTTAAAAGGGACTGAGAGAATTCGTATCGGTTGAACAATTCACTCATTCGCTTTGATCGGTTAATCGATATGCGTTCTTTCTTTCAATCCTCATACTTGCTCAACTTGTTCTTCCTTCATTTGCTCTTATTCTTCTACTTTAATCAAATTCTCCTTCTTCCATTTGTTCTCAGTAGAGAGGACACCTGTAAAAGATGCTCTGACGTTCAAGTGAGTATTCGGTATTCGATGCAAAAAATGCGCAATAATGACATACTTTTTTCTTGAAAGTTGTGCTTATTTATATGTTTATAATGAGCCCTGTTACTATTGGACCAAGATTAACGTATGGATCATGATTAATGGTGGATTACCTAGTTTTTTTGTACGACTTAGTCTTGTTAATCACCTCTTGATCTTCAATGCATTTTGGACATGTAAGGCAGCCAAAATCGGGTATCGAGGCTTGTGAGGCTTGTTCGGTTTCGGCCGATACACATGCCCCCTAGGCTCGAGGGGTTCACTCTCGAAGAGTCTAGATGTGACCATTGCGTTCTCCAAGGTTGGATGTAACGTATTGGCAACGTCGATGCTTGATGGGACGTGCCTCGTGATGACCTATGATTTTCGAACGCGAAACCTACGATGAGATGAGGACCGTTGGATCTGAAACTATCTAAGGGTTCTAAGTGAAATGACGTTTCATTGTTCATGGCGCTTGACAACCTATATATCATGAAAGATTGTCTATTAACATATTAAAATGTTTATGCCAACAATCTCTCCCTTTTAGTATGATAAATAAAACCAATTTCTTGTTGAAACATGTTAGTGTCGTCTATCTTGTCATTTTGTTTTATTTGTTCTTAAAAAACTTATAGGCAAGTGATGACATATTTTGTGCACACATTTACAGTTTTATTGTAAATTGAAAACACTTTATTTCTAGTTTAAGTTTTTTTTTCAGACCGAATGTACATAATTATTTTAACTTTTTGTTTTCAGGTAATTTGACTCATGCTTTCTCTTTTGGCCCACTTTTTCTCTAGATATCTTTTTTTTATTCTAGATACATTTGATTCTAGATTTACATTACTTAAAAAGAACATGTTTTTTAGATTTGGATCCTTTTGCTATTTTATATTATTTTTGGAAGTTGAGGTATATTTGTTGTATTTTTTATATGTGGATTCGATTTTCCTTTAATATAGCCCACATTTTGGTCCATGTATACAGTTGATTAGAACTTATATATAAACTAAATTGGCTCTAATAAGGGAGATTACATTATGATAGCAATCATTTTAAGTCAAATTAAAATAAATTTCAGTTCCAGTTTAGAGGTCGTCTAACATCAGTGTTAGACTGTCTATCATCAAAAAGATGATAGTATAAATGTGGTTAGATGATCCAAAGTCTTCTTCCAATGAATCCAATAGTAAATTCAGTCAAATAATATGCAGAACATATATGCAAAAAAGATAAGAATAAAGTAAAATGCGAGGTTTAATTTGTTCTACAAACAAGTAAAGTAGACAATTAAAAATAGTAGAGAAAGTAGGTTGACTCCCAAGTTTACCATGCATTCCTAATTGGTTATCTTAAGATTATCATCCTTCAATTCCCACATAGATGTCAAACTTCATCTAACAATCATCAATCAAATTCAATAGAATATTATCAATAAAACAAGTTTACTAATGTATTTAGTATTTTATTCGATTCCAAGTGTCTACTCGTGAGTTTTTTTTCTTAACCTCTCGAACTAAGCTAACGAGAGATTGATTATAATTAAACGAACTAACCAAGAATTCTAATTAAAAATAATAATTGAATTTCCAACAAGTGTTAAAAGACAATTCCTTTGACAAAAACTCAAATTCAAAAAGACCAGAAACTGTCACAAAAAATGATTAACAAAACTTTTTGAATAGAACCTCAGAATTCAATGGGAAATCACAAAGGAATCAACCTAAAATGTTTAACCTTCCATGAGGAAGACGAAAGCAAAAGAAAAAAAAATATTCAAGTCTAAGAGCATTATTTGGCTATAATTTTTCTTTTCTTTGTTTCAAATTGTAAAACAAATATCTTATTTCCCAATCAGTCCCATATACGATTCTCGTTTATCTTCCAAATGTATTGTTTCCAAAATTGATTCGAATTTGTGCATTAATTGTAATTTAATCCAATGCTATTGCGAGAGATATTAGAAGAATTTTATGAATAATATCTTTAAATGATATTTACTCTATTTTTTATGTGTTTTACATAGAAGCTTTTAATTGCATAATTTGAGAGAATCTCCTCGCATTGGTTTCGATTCTTGCTTCCTCAAAATGTAGTAGAATATTTGAATCAATATGTTCCTTTCCCATAGTGGAACATCTATTCGTAGACACTTCGAGCAGACTGTCTAATGGCTTTAAACACAAGGAGAGTCTAGTTCTTTCGTAAGTAAGCTTTCCAATATTCAAAGTGACATAACTCTCCACTCAGAAATATTTAACATCTTCACAAAAGATAATTGAATTTTAATCTCTCTTTTCAAAACAACTTTTTCAACATTAGACGCTCTAGGGAGACCGTCTAATGGGTGTATAGGTGACACCGTCTAATCCTTCTTCAACGAGACTTCTAAACTTCAACACGTTGTAATTATTCATCTAAGTTATCATTAATAAGGTCCAGAATCTTTGCAGATGGTCAACATCAAGATAAGAAAAAAATGTATTTAAAAACCTAATTTAAACTGTTATTCTAATTGTAATCCAGTTTTATCCAATTACGTGAATCTCGTATAAAATAGTGGATTTTACTCTTAATTACAATCTAAGAAGCTAATGTTAGACTCTCTAAGAGTGAAAAAAATGTACTCATCACATTCACGTGTTTAGTTTTTCAGTTTTAAAAATTATTTTTTCTTCTCCTTTTCTCTCAATTTCTGAAATGTCTCTTTGTCTTTTTTTTTCTTCATTCTATTAATGGAGAACTAATTCTTGATACTTTAATCGAGCACTTAACAAATTAAAATTTTTGGTTTAACTTTTTGAAAAAAAATTATTTGTATATTTTTTTAGTTCCCAAATTGTTTCATATTAAAAGATAATTATTCCGTAATTGTTTCATTATCTATTTATAGGACAAATTTGATATCTTTTAGTGATTTAATTTGTATAACTTTCATACCTATTATTTCTTTTCTTAATTAGGTTGTAAACAGTTTATAAATTTAGATTGTAATCACATTTGTAAATATGTAAATACATCTCAGAAATATATTTCATCTATTTCTTTCAACTTGGTATGGATTTATGGACCTGATTAATTTTTTTCTTTTGGTCCCTTAGTATATTTTATAATAATAATAATAATTTATCTCTTTTACATAGTATAAAAATGTATCATGTCGATACAAATAATGGAAAACGTCCTATAATGTTGTATCAAGTAAATACAAATAATGAAAGACATTTAACACTAATCAATTCTCAAAACTAAAAATTATCAGGAATAGATTTGACATTGACATAGATAATATAAGAGACTTAAGCTAGTTAATTTTGACGTAAAACAGATTTGAACTAAAATAGTTAATATTTTAGGTACCTAATTTGAAAGAAAGTAATGTTAGATATGAAAAATAACAATAATCATATCTTCAGGACCTAAAACTTACTTTAAAAAATACAAAATTATAAATTAAAATTAGTTTATACACAACTTAAAAACAAAATTTAAATAAACTATATGAGAAAACTTTTAGAAATAAATTTATGCATACTAATTTTAACTTAAAACCAAAATAATTTCGTTTTCACTTTTAAATGCTAAAGAAAATTGGTTCAATCATACTGTTATCAAAGAAACACTAATATCATTATTTAAGTAACCTCATGTATTAATTGAATTCTTTTTAGCTTATAAGATCGATTAGCATCAAACACTTTAAAATCAAAATAGGTGATTCATTTTATGTTTTCAGTACATACATATAAACAAAGCACATATCTCATAGGAGAAATAACTATTGCATTAATAGGTTGAAGACAAAGTATTTCCATAACTCCAAAAAGAAGACTATGATAATGATGATTACATAAGACAAGAAATATACTTAGAAAAGTAAAAAAAAAATGTTCCTTTTTTTTGATGGACATTCTCTTAAAAATGGCAATGATGGTGTGAAGAAAGTTACGAAGAGCATGTTATATATGAGAATTTCAACCGTGAGAGCCATTCCTCACAATTATCATCAGAATTCCTCTTGTCCCCAAATGATGGCAGGGCAATCATTTGATCTCTATCACTGATATCGCCACATTTTTCTCATGTCAAACTTTATGCTGTTTTCTGTAAACTCTCCACACTTCAACTCTGCAATTTTTTCACTCAAAAACTCTTCTTCCCTTCCATCAGAAGATTCCACTGCCCATTAATTTTTTCTAACGGGGATTAAGGAAAGGTTCTTTGCAAAATGCATTAAACAAAAAGGGGTTGTAATGAAGTAGGGTTTAGATTGGGGACCTCTATCTCTATCACTCACTACCCTATCTTTCTCCCATTTTCATAATCTTCATCTCTCCTTCTATATTCATATCCCCTAGTGTCAAATTCAACTCATACAATAAATTTTATTTTGAATTATAATAAATTAAATTAAAATTTATTTTTTATTTTGATTCATTAAAAATTTAATTCAGTCCATCATTTAAAACCTTTTATGGATGAATATGTAATCCTACTAAACCTGTATTTTTTTGGGATATATATACATACATATATATATATATATATATATATAAATTTCTTTACTTGTTTTTAGCTGTGTAGAGCTCATAACTGATTGGATGGTAAACACATTCTTGTTAGATGTTTTTTTAGGGTATGCAGAACTAAACCAATCTAGTGTAAAACGGTTGAAGTATTTTACAATGTTTTACATTAATCTATTTATTCTTTTGTTGCTGATAAAAAATTCACAAAATAATATATTTAAAAATGTTTTTAGAAATAATTTTTGTAAGAAAAATTAGAAATATATTTTCGAAAGCTTTTAGAAAAAGTTTAAAAAGGATGTAACAGTAAAAAAATATTTGATTAATTTTAATCCACTGCAAGAAAATTATCAAATAGAAACCAATTTTTAGAAATCAAAATAATTAGTTGCAATAGTAACTAAATTAGAAACCATTTTAGAAACTAAAACAAAAATTGGTTTCTAAATTAGTTTCTATTATTGTTAAATAGTTTCTAAATTAGTATCTAATTAACAACCAAGGTTTTATCTACCAATTATTTAATTTCTAAATTTAGTTTCTAAAATCTTGGTTGCTAATTAGAGACCAATTTAGAAACTATGTAACAATAATAGAAAATAATAGGAACTAATTTAGAAACCAAATTTTGTTTTAGTTTCCAAAATGGTCTCTAATTTAGTTACTATTGCAACTAATTATTTTAGTCTCTAAAAATTGGTTTCTATTTCATGATTTTCTTGTAGTGATCTGTTTGATATATTGATAAAAAGGTTGATTGGATTTTGAGAAATATGAATGAAATAATTAGTTATCCATAAAATTAAATGGACACTACAAGAAAATCATGAAATAGAAACCAATATTTAGAGACCAAAATAATTAGTTGCAATAGTAACTAAATTAGAGACCATTTTTGAAACTAAACAAAAAATTGGTTTCTAAATTATTTTCTATTATTGTTAAATAGTTTCTAAATTGGTATCTAATTAGCAACCAAGGTTTTAACTACCAAAAGTTAAAACCTTGGTTGCTAATTAGATACCAATTTAGAAACTATTTAACAATAATAGAAAATAATAGAAAATAATTTAGAAACCAATTTTTTGTTTAGTTTCTAAAATGGTCTCTAATTTAGTTACTATTGCAACTAATTATTTTGGTCTCTAAATATTGGTTTTTATTTCATGATTTTCTTGTAGTGGGATATATTTGATTGTGTCTTTTATTTTTGAAAAAAAATAAATTAGATAAATTTACTTATGATGAATTCTTTTTACAATATTTTTTTTTTGAATGTTCTAATGTTTTGCATATTTGGCTGAGTTTGACAAATTTTTCTTAATTCTCATTTCTTTAATATGAATGATCTTTTTTTTATCAAGAGCGATGATAGTCCTTTGATTAATTTGATTGAACTTGTTGTGATTACTTTCTCTATTTGGATGATATTGTGCATGAGAAATTATGCTAGATTTCAGGTTAAGATTGATCTTTCCAGGGCCATTTCCACCATTAAGGATTTCACTTGCCTAGTGGGTAACTCGTTTAAAAGTTCTATGAGGAATGATATGTTCGACTTCAAGGTGCTTAAGTTCTTTGATATTAATACTCGGAGTGGCAAAGTTCATCATCCTCTTCTTGTTAGATGAGAGTTTCCTTCACTAGGTTGTGTTAAAATTAAGATTGATGGTGCTGTTGGGGGTTCTCATGGTTTAGCTACTTCTAGTGGTATTTTCGTGGGAGTATGGAGGGGTTATTGGTGGTTTCTCTGCTTTCCTTGATATCCAGACTGCTTTAGTTGCTGAGTTTTATGGAGTTATACATGTTATTGAAGAAACTAAAAGATGAGTCTTACTAGTTTATGATTTGAATTTGATTCTACCTTGGTTTGTGTTGCATTTACTGTTAGGACTAATGTTCCTTAGATTCTTCGTAATAGGTGGAACATTTGTCTTGATTGTTGTGGAAAAATCAAGTTTAGGATTTCTTACATTTTTCCTGGAGGAAATGCATGTGTTGACACACTTGCTAACTTAGGATATATTCACAAAGAGCCATTTTATTGGTATAATAGACTTCCATCTAATCTTTTCTTAGAATTCTTTATTAATAAATATAAATTACCTTAGTATTGTTTTTCTTAGGTTTTTTATATGAGTTTTGGTCTAGTCCTCCCATGTTTGCTTGTATTTTCTTTATTTATTTTTTTCTTTTTTTAATAATATTTTTTTTGTGTGGTGACAGATGATTGATTGTTGTTACTTGAAATGTCAGTCTAGTTAAAATGTTAAGTTTCACAGTGATATCTAACACTAGAATTTTTTATAAAAGAAAAGTTAAGAATTTTATATTAGAACTTTTGAATTAAGTTGAACACTTGCATTCAAATTTCAATCCACCTAATTGACATGGTTTTCTTTTAAATGTGTTAAACTACATCTCTATTGTGTGCTATATCAAATTATATATAAACTCACTGAGTTGTTCTTATTATTTTATAACATATACAGTTATTAAACTGTGTGATCATGTTAATTAACTACACGTCAATGATAATGATGAGGAATATAAGTATTATTAAAAAGTGTCACAAATATAATCCTACCATCATTTGGACTTGAACTCTTACAGTTAGCTTCTTCAAGAAAAAAAGAGAGAGGAAAAAATTATCTCTGTTTTTTCACCCCTTGGTAAATAGTGCAACTGCATCACGAAACTTGTGCTTTAGGCATCAAATTTTGAACTAAGATAAGAAATGTTTGGTCATGAATGGATGATTCTAGTGATTGTAAATTGAGTCTTGTGGCATTTAAACTTTAAGCCTGATTGTTGGGGGAAAATTAAGCTTAGTTTTAACTTATTTATTTAAATATAAATAAATTTAAATGTTAGAATCAAGGCATCCAATTTATTTTATTTATTAAAAGTGTTTTAAAATTTATTATTGGTTATATATATATATATATATATATATATATATATATGATTCTTTATTAAAAAAAACTTAATTTATTAAATATTTGAAGAAGTGAATAAATATTTTCTTTGGAAGTATAAGTACTTTATTTAGTATATTTATATATTAAACTATTGTAAATTAAATGTGAATGTTCACAATAACGACATTATTCAAATAAATATTTATTTAAAATTTATAAGAGAAAATAATAAAAAAGATATATTAATGCTTAAATTAAATAATGCGGGAAAGTAAAAGAAAGTGATAAAATATTCAAAATAAATAACTAAAACAAAGAAACTACAGTAAAATATTAAAAAAAAAAGGTGATAAAATACTTGAAAATAATTGAAATATAAGTCTAATATCTATATATCACTAATTCTAACTAGTCATATATTAAGCACATATTGGTTATAAGTAAACCTAAAATTAAGTTTGAACTTGGTTTTTCATCAAAATAAATGAACTTAATAGTATTTAATTAACGACCTAAACTTGTTTATGACTTATTTATTCCTTTAGATTCCAACACTATAAGTAGTTAATTATAAAAACAAAAAGAAAACGGCATAAAATTATTCTCAAAGATCATACCAACTTTCTTGAAGATTTGATAGACCCACCTAAATGAATTTACCATAGGACACAATAATTTTACAAAGTCTAACGTGCAATTCTGAGTATATATAAATTATATTATTCATTCCTATGTGTTTCCCTGTTGTTGAAGTACACTTGTGTACGTATTTGTTACTCAAGATTTCTATTTCTTAAATTCATTTTATTTTATTGTCCGAGTACACTCAATTGTTATGAAAATCAAATTGCACTTGTGATTTATCTAGAAAATTGGTGAACACTTTTAAGTTCAGTCTAATTAAATCATATAGAACTAGATTATCATAGAATTCGCACCGATTAAATTAGTAAAAAACCCAGTCATAAACGGTTTAAACTGGTCAATAAATTTAATTAGCTTTTCTTTTTATTTTTTTTTCAAAGTTTAGATGTGAATTTATTATTGATATTAAAGATAATTATTCGTGTATGTACTATACTTTAAATGTAAAAATTTCATTTCTATTTATATATATTATTTAATTTTTATTATGGTTTATTTATGTTTCAAACTCTGAAATTTTGAGTAATACAGATTTCAGCCATCTAACATTTAAAAATAAAATAGTTTTAGTACCCACATATTAAATTTGATGAATTAAAATTTGTTAGATTTAGGAATTTAAAGTTTAGGTTTTAAGATTTGGAATTCTAAAACTCTTTCTAACTCTTCGAATTTAGACATGAAAACCATATTTTCAACATTTTAAAGAACTAGAATATTTTTTCTAAATTTGGGAATCAAAATTAGAATTAGAATTACTAACTTAAAAATAAAAGATATAACTAAATTTTTTATTAATATGAATTTGACTAATTTAACTACAATTTCACTATTGAAACTTAAATAAAAATATCTATAATTAGTTTCATTTTCTTTCCACTTTAAAATATTTATTTTTTTCTTTGTTAACAAGGAGTATTTATTATAATATCAATTCATACTTTATAAATATATATAAACTGTAAAATTAATTAAATTTAAAGTCTATTTTATAATATTTATATTCCAATATTAGAACCATAGGAGTTTGAAAAACGAATAATAAGTTAAATGCGGCATTTGTGTTTCTAACTTACAGAATGGGAGTCCTTGTTAGAATTGAAGTTGGTATTTTAAAAACATTGAATAATGATATGTGTTCCTGTTAGGGAGATGAGACCTAGAAAATTATTGACTAGCTTCGTCTTCCTAATTTCTATTGGGCGTTTGATTTACACTTCAACCTACTCCTTCGGGTCTCGGGTACTTGATCACTCTATCTCCTGGGAACGCCGAATAGGGGGTACTTGCAGAAGACATTCCGACGTTCAAGTTAGCAAAGAGTATTCGACACTTGGTTGTTAGAGTAAAGTAATTAATGACATACCTTATTGGACTGAATTATTAAGGTGACTCGTACTTAAAGGTGTATTATCTAATTCATAATGATAGTTTAATTTTGCTAACCTTAATTAAGTGTTAATGGACCAAAGGGATCGATCATTTTACACGAACGTGTATCATTCGGAAGACGTGCTTAGTGTTGATTGTTCAGTCCATACCAGTAGAGTATGGTATGGTATGTGGGCATACCAGTAGAGTATGGTATGTGGGCATGAAAAGGAAAGTGGATAGTGATTTTGAAATAGCAAATAGGAATGGTGAGTGTCATGGGTAGAAAGACACTCAATTTGACCTTGGAGGAACAACAATGATGAGTGAAGCTGAAGTTTCAAGTCCAGCTCATTTCTCAAAACGTGATTTGCTTAGGTTAACCAATGGGGACGTTTCATAATTCTTTCATCCTTTTTTCACCTTTTTTTTTTATTTTATTCAATTTATTTCTTGTCGGTTTCTTAAATAGGCATGTCACGATTTGACTATTCATGGACAACACAAGTTAAGTAGCTGGCAAAGGAATAATCCACAAGACCTTTTCCAAAATTCTAGTTTAGACAAATTTCTTCTTAAATATTTTTAGAAAATAGATTATTATTTTCACAAATTAAAATTAACTTATGTATAAGTTAATTTATAAAGCTTCTTTAGAAATTATTTCTTAAATTTATATATAAACTAATTTTAATTTTTTGAGAATTTTTTTCCTAAAGCTCCTTAAAATATGTCTAAACATAGCAATAGAAATTGTGTTTGTACTTTTCATAAAATGTTGGGTAGATATATGAATATTACCTATTAATTAGATTTTTTGTTTGTATAATTACACTATGCTTTTAAGAAAATGTACTCAAGTATAAAAATACTTATTAAAAACTTAAAAATCTATTTGAACAAGTTTCTCTATAAACTTCTTTTAATAAAAACAAGAGAAAAATTTAAATTAGCTTAATCATAAATTAAAGCTAACTCATGCATAAGTTAATTTATAAAAACTTTCGTATAGTTTTAAAAAAACTTATTTTTAATATATTTAATTTAATTTTAGTTTATATAAAAATTTTATTATTAAATTTTTTCTTTTATTTTTTTCTCTTAAAATATTTTATAAAAAAACTTGTCTAAACATGCTAGATAGACTTATAGGCATAGGGAATTGATTTTAGTGAGAGCCATTGATGTTTTATTGCATGGACTCTAAAAAAAAGTTTGTTCAACATACAGTTAAAATTATTTGTATTCATCTTTATTTAGTTGTGTGAAATTTTTTTTTTATATAAAAGAATAAGATAATTCAGAACTTTTTTATGTATCTCACCTTTTACTTTTCTTCCAAAACCCAATGCAATTAGTCCTTCTCTCACATTTTTTTTTCTTCCATTCTTTCACGTTTCAAACTAGGGAAAAGAAGAAAAGTGAAGTTTTCCTTTCTGATTGATGTGTTCCAAACATATCGTAAGAGTTTATAACAGCAGTGAGAAAAACACCCTTTTCTCATTTTTATGCATGCATCCCATTTGTTTGATTAAATGCCTAAACAATTTGGAAAATGGGTAAAGTACGCTATCACAGTGTCTCCTTTTCTCCCAAAAGTCTTAGTGCACATTTGTTGCCCTTTGGATAAATGATAGGAAAGATCGATTCTTGCACTTGTCTCCCCACTCTACCAATTAACCTTCCCTTTCACTCCTGACCCCACCAATACATTTGCACAATGAGTCAGAGTTTTGATACCATAGGGTCTAGGCCCCACATGTATTATATCACCTCCCAGGTCTTCATTTATAAATGAGCTGTTGCAAAAACCCAAGTGCTCAGTGTTCTCTGTAGAGAGAGTGTTTCCACAGAACTTAGTGATGGGCCACCGTTGCTGCAGCAAACAGAGGATCAAAAGAGGACTGTGGTCTCCTGAAGAAGATGAAAAACTTGTCAGGTATATCAACATACATGGACATAAAAGTTGGAGTTCTGTGCCAAAATATGCAGGCAAGCATGTAGTCCTTCTTGTGTGTTTTGTTTTTGTGATGATGAACAAATAAAATATGATGTTGTAGCTTGCTGATTATGTGCAGGATTGCAGAGATGTGGCAAGAGTTGCAGGTTGAGATGGATTAATTATCTTAGGCCGGATCTGAAGAGGGGTTCCTTCACTGCTGAAGAAGAGCAGATCATAATTGATATTCATAGAATTCTTGGAAACAGGTAAAGGTGATAAATTTCAAGCACATAAAATATGAGAATAAAAGTAGTAAGAGGGAAGCATTAAACTTAATAGACTAAAAAGAAAGAAATGTATTATATGAGAGCAGTATTATTTTGTTTTACAAGATTTTCTCTTGATAGACATTAAAAAAATAAGATATGCTTAATGTGTATGCGAAAAGAGAAAAATCCAAAGTTATAACACGATTTATCGCATACAGAAGAGGAAGTAGATAATTCAGTGCAAGGGCTTGCATATTCATCCATGCATGTGTTATTGGTATACTGCAGATGGGCACAAATTGCTAAACACCTACCAGGAAGAACAGACAACGAGGTCAAAAATTTCTGGAACTCATGCATAAAGAAGAAGCTCATTTCTCAAGGGTTAGATCCACAAACCCACAATCTCCTATCTTCTCATAGAAGAAGCTCAGCATCTACCATTTCCAATATGCATCAAAATTCCAATTCCATTTTCATTATGAGTTCACACACACCAAATGCACCAGTGAAAACTGCTTTTCAAACCTTTTCTTCATTACCTAAACCTCCACCAAACATCGTTCAAACTCCCTCCAGCTTTGTTACATCTGAATATCAAACATCACCTATTATTTCAAATAAAATTTCATCCGATTGGCCTTGTGAACTATTAATGGACAACGCCTCCAACATTTGTTCACCTTCATATATGAACCCCACTGCAGTAGTAGAATTGTCGAACAATGAAAGCGTTGCTAATTGGGTTTCAAGAGTTAATGTTGATGATTTCAGCGCTCAAACACTTGAAGAGCGAACACAAGTGCTGGTGCAGCAAGAGAAGGACAAGATTTGTGAGGATATGGGAACTGATGTGAGAGAAGCTAACAAGGGCTATCTTGAAAGCAGTGCTTCTTTTGAGAGTTCTAACTTTGATTTTGGCTTGTTGGAGAGTGTACTTTCCTCTGAATTTATCTCTCATGATCTCAGTTGTATGGATGAACTTGCATGGAACTTTTAGACCATGCTTCAAATGTATTCATCCTTTATGTATATTACAAAGCAATTAGTTTCGTTCGCACATACGAGTATGATGTGAATGAAATATATCGGAAAATCTGAAATATATGGTAATCTTGCGTAGACTGAGACTTGTTGAAGTAGAAAAGAATGAAATTGCATGTCATAGAATTTGAAAATGGTTTGGTGGTAGAAGAATAATGGGGTCTTGAGTCTTGGTTTTTCTTGTGGTTTCTTGTTAAAAACCAAACCTACTTGGAAGAAACAGCAAGCATTCTTAATGCAAATCTTGGTTCTTACGTCCCTTATTTGTTTAACTGTTTAATCATAGTTTCAATCAGGTGAACATCAGAAGAGAAATGAATGTCTTGGGACTTACAGCATCATAATCCATTTGTAATTATCCAAATTACTATAATTATTGATTATTGATGGTTCATTTTGAATGATCTTTTAATGCCGTTTTTTATGATGATGTATATATAGTATTTGTTTCAATGCAAAATGCTTCTAAAGAGTTTAGTATTACTATTCCATTATAAATACCTTGTAAGCATCAAAATTATTAATTAATCCTTTTATTATTCCACTATAAACAAGGATATAAAATCTTTAAGAAAATAGTAACCATAACAAAGTTTTATTTTACTAGATGAGATGGACTAAATGAATCATGCAACGTCATTCAAAATGGTTAAAAGTCACAGTTTTAGTAGAGTATTATTTAGCGTGAAATCTCTCCTAACAATATCTTATATTGTACTGTTGACCTTTCTCCTTTTCTTTTTACGAGACTAAAATTGACACCATCTACTCTTTTAACACTGACATTTTGTTGCACTTTTTCCTTTTTTTAGGGTTTACATCTTAAATCGTTTTCCATCAATAGGTGTTACACTAATGTTTTCTTCCATATTTTGTTATTTTTATATGACCATATTTTGTTATTTTTATATGACATATTGTTACACTTTTTATTTTTATTTTATTTTATATTTGTTGCTAATAAAAAAAATATGGTCATATATCCATCTTAATATTTTCATTTTTGTCACTCCCACTTTTATCTCATGTTGTCCCTTTAAAGTTGAATAGTTAGAAGTACAATTGTTTCCTGATATCATTAAAGTGATCGCACATGTATCTTGGGTATGACATATTCATTAATTTCTCAATTATTTTATATGATTGATTTAAGATATTTAAGTTAGAACAATTTTTTATTCATTTGTACTTTTAAACCATATTTCTGTTATTAAAGTTCAAATGCATTTTACTTTTACTTACACGAAAAACCTTGTCTTCATAGTCCTACTCCTATAGTAATATGAGAACTAAAAAAAAAAAAAAAAAATCTCTTACACTCAAAATTATTCAATATTGTTTACATATATATCGTTTTTGTTAATATATAGATTTTGGTCTAGTTTTTTTTTTACCTTTTGTATTTTTTTTAATAATACTTTTTTCATGTGATGACAGATGATTGTTGTTACTTAGAATTTCAGCCTAACTGAGATGTGAAGTTGCATAATAATGCCTAACATGAAAGCTTTTATATTAAAAAAAAGTTGAAGAACCATCCAGTACTAAAAAAAATATTTTTTTGTGAGAAAAAATCATCACAAAATACTGAAAAAATTGTCACAATTTTTTTATCACAAAATATAAAGTTGTTATAAAAAGAGTTGCTACAAAACTTTGGGTATGGAAAATGCATAAGAATCATATATATCAATCCTTTACAAATTATGTTAGGAAGATTTATCATAAAATGATAAGTTGCTTAAATGAAAAAAATGAATGAAAAAAAAAATGTGGTTTGAAGTGAGATGGGAGTTGTTGTAACCGAAAAGAACATAGTTTCGTTTAAAGTGAAAGAGCGAAAGCTTTAAGTGAGGGGGATAAGTCCACTTAAAACAAGTATCAACACAACTTATGCAAGATAGTTGTATCTCGCTTAATGCAGAATAGTGTTTTAACGATGGTTAAAAATGTCATATAAAAATGGTTCGGGAACCGTTGTGTGTCATTGTAAATCAGCTGTTTATAACAACACGTGTAAAAACTGTTGTTATTTTGCCAAATAAACAATGAAAAAAATAATAAAAAATGTATTTTTAAAGACGGTTCCCATTGGAACCAAAGACAATTCCCAGATGGAATTGTCGTTATAAATGTATTTTTTTAAAAATGTTTTACTATTATTTATACACTTTAATCTCTAATCCTGCATAAAATATCAAATTTCTAGAACAATAATGTATGTAATATCATAATTTAAATAACAAGTCTACATACAATAAATTAGTACATATAACACTACACAAAATTCTATAAATATATGAAAAAGTTTGATGTCATTCTAATAATTCATCTATCCTAAAGTGTTATGCATGGTTACCTTAAGGTGCATCAAAGTGAGTTTCTTTGCATTTGCCCTTCTCCTCCCACTCAACATGTTATATCCAAAATAGGCAATGAAATAATAAAATTTCATGTTAGAACATATAACATTATGTAATGTATGAGTAAAAAATTTATGAATGCAATATAATCATAATGTTTTGATAAATGTCTAATTTATACTAGGAAACATCATGCAAAATTTAAAATTTTCTGACAAGTGAAAGTATGGAAACTAAAACCTTAAAATACCTAAATAATACTTAAAAATAAAAAAAAAATAATAGTTTTTTTTATCAGCAAAAAACGAATGAATAAATAAGAGGTATTTCAGGGATACCTCAACCCTTATACAAAAAACCTACCTGAGATTGATAGACGTCATACAAATTAAAGGCTCAAGGAACCAATCAGAAAATGAAAAACATACACCACATGCTTTAGACATTACCCATGACCAAGCCTTCATTTGTGCCAGAGTAAAGATTTCAACGTGATCTATATTACCACCTTTGAATATCCCCTTGTTCCTATGTATCTACAACTCTCCTACAACTTCTATCCATACACATCCCCAAATTTGATTAACGCTTTTCTTGACACCACTCAACCTGAAACTTTCAAAATGTTTTTTTGGCTCCCTATGATCCGACAATGTTAACCCCATCCATTTGTGACATTTGGACCACACTAGCCAAGCAACTCTACCAGTGCAAAAAAGATGAGACATGGTTTCCTCTTCCTCCTCGCACAAACAACACGTAATTGAACTCATACCTATCCCCCTTCTGACCAAATTCTTTTTTAGTCACTATTTTGTCTTCTAGAACCCTCCAAGCGGTGAGGTGTGAAGATGAATGTGCCTTTAACCTCCAGAAACCCCTTAACAGCTCCCTCTCAGCCCCCTGAAAATCTTCTTTAAGAATTTTGTATGCGGATTTGACCGTGAACACGACTGACTCCTTATCTTTCCAGACCCACAAGTCCTTCTTATCCATTTTAACCCTCTGTTCCCCCAAAATTTGCATCAATTGATATTCTTGATTTTGCTCCCATTCTAACAAGTTTCTTCTTCATTCGATCTTTCAATTCCACTCTTAATTTTCGGACCTCTCCCAGATGTGCCATATGGAAGAATCCTTAGTAGAACAGATGGTGTAAAGTCTCGGGAAGGTGTCTTTGAGATTCGTGTTGTCCACCCATCTATCCACCCAAAGCCCTACCTCCCTTTCGTTCCCAACCTCCATGAGAAAGTTTCCTCAAAATTATATTTCCACTCATCAAGAGTCCAAACCTCCTTCAAATCCCTCCACCACAGAGAATCAGAACTACTTTTTCTTTGGCTCCGAAGATCTCTCCAGCCTCCTATTTTGAGTAAAGAACTTCTTTCCACAAACCCGTCAAACGTCATATCTACTTTCCTAACAAGGCAATGTTGAACTGTCGTATATCAATCATACCAAGCCCTCCCGACTCTTTTGATTCACAAACCTCTTTCCATGAAGCTCATGCAATTTTCTTGCTTTCCGAGCCCCAACCCCATAAAAATATTCTTTGCAACCTTACAATTTCCTTCTTCACCATAACCAGTATTTTATACAAAGACAAGAAAAACAGAGGAAGAGCGGACAACACCGAATTAATCAGACAAAGTCTACTTGCCATAGAGATGAACTTACCTTTCCATCTGCTTAATCTTTTTCTCACTTTTTCCACTATCTCTTCCCAGAACTTACTTCTTTTGTGGCATCCACCTACCAGTAAGCCCAGATATTTAAATGGAGTCTTCATCATCTTTCAATTCAAAATAGCCGCAAACTATTGTACCAAAAGAGGGTTGCATCCTACCCCACCAACCCTGCTCTTCTGAAAATTAACCTTTAAACCCGAGGCTAATTCGAAGCAATTTAGAATAGGCTTGATAACGAACACACTTCGTGCTTTCGCCTTGCAGAAAAACAACGTGTCATTAGCGTATTGTAGCATATTGACCTTTACGAACCTGTTTCCGATTTCCATACTTTCAAACAAATCCTTCTCAACCGCCTCCCTTATAATTCCAGCTAAGCCTTCTGCCACAATGAGAAAAAGAAATGGTGCTAAAGGATTTCCTTGTCTCAACCCCTTCTTTGGTTTGAACTCCTGGGTAGGGCTTCCATTTACTAACACCGACACCAATGGGACACAAGACAAGCTCTTATCCAGCCAATCCACTTGTCACAAAAGCCTAGCCTCTCCAGCATGTAATAAATAAACTCCCAAACAACTGATTCGTACACCTTCTCATAGTCAACCTTGAAGAACATGCAACTGCTCTTTCTCCTCTTGACTTCTTCCAAAACTTCATTTGCTACAACAACACCGTCCAAAATCCCCCTGCCCTCCAATAAAGTGGATTGTCTAGCGTCTATGACTTTATGTAACACTTTCTTCATCCTCAGAGACAGAAATTTTGCCATAATTTTGTATAAACATCCAATCAGAGAAATTGGTCTAAAATCATTCAGATGTTGTGGGTTATCGACTTTAGGAATCAAAGAGATAAAAAAGGAATTTGTCCCTCTTGGCCATCTTCGCGATAAAGGAAAAACAACCTTTATGACAGAAGCATCATATGTGTCTAAACTCCGATAAGTGTGCGTTCGACGTGGAAGGAGAGAAATTCCTAGGTTTTATGCTCACCCATCGGGGCATAGAGGCTAATCTCGAGAAGTGCAAAGCCATTACAGAGATGCGAAGTCCCAACGACATCAAAAAGATAAAAAGATTGGTCAGACAACTCACTGCCCTGTCTTAGTTTGTGCCAAAACTTGCAGAAAGAACAAGACCTATTATGCAGTTGTTAAAAAAGGCATCTAGGTTCGAGTGGACTGCCGAATGTGAACATATATTTCACCAGTTGAAAATATTTTTGGCATCCCCACCAGTCATCCAGAAGCCGGACGCTCGTGAGCCCATAATTGTTTATCTTGCTATTTCAAACGAGGCAGTAAGTTCCGCTTTAGTACAAGAGATAAAAACCGAAGAGCGACCAATATATTTTGTTAGTCGAGTGCTTCACGGCGCCGAAGTTCGATATCAAATGATCGAAAAAGTGGCGTTGGCCCTAATTATCACCCCACGACGAATGCAGATGTATTTTCATAATCATCAGATTATAGTCAGGACCAACTATCCCATTATGAAAATGTTGACCAAGCCAGATTTAGTCGGACGTATGATAGGTTGGACAATCGAATTTTCAGAATTTCACATTCGGTATCAGCCCAGAGAGACAATTAAGTCTCAAGCCCTTGCCAATTTCGCAACTGAACTTACTCCACAACCGACTGAAGAAGCGCATCCTCAATGGATCTTACACGTTGATGGCTCTTCAAACAATCTGTCGTACAAAGCAGGAGTTGTATTGGAAGGACCAGGTGAGATTATCATTGAACAAGCCTTGAAATTTGAGTTCAAAACTTCGAACAATCAAGCTGAATACGAAGCCATTATAGCCAGTCTCTTGGCTACTGAATTGGAGGTAACAAGATTGATTTGCAAAAGTGATTCACGACTAGTGGTTGGACAACTTAAAGAGGAATATGAAGTTCGAGAGACCTTGCTTCAACAATATTTCCACTTTGTGCGAAATTTGATGCCCAAGTTTGATAAAGTATTAATTCAGCACGTTCGACGGGAAAATAACACTCGCGCGAACGCACTCTCCTATTTTGCAACCACCAAGCAGAAAAGAATTCACCGGTCGGTCATTCATGTAACCTTGGCCAAACCTAGTGTTAGCACAGAAGAATGCATGACAACTGATACCCAACCCAATTGGATGATCCCGATTAAACAATATTTAGCTGACAAAATGTGTGACACACACTCAGAAAAAACGATGAAACAACAGGCCGCCCAATTTATACTTATTGAACAAGATCTTACAGGCGAGACTACACTCGTCCACTCCTGAAATGTTTTACTCCCGACCAAGTCACGTATGTCATGAGAGAACTACACGAGGGAGTATGTGGAACTCACTCTGGAGCACGAACCATGGCGACCAAGGTACTATAAGCTGATTACGACGCTCTGTCTCATCAAAAGCCTGAGAACCTACACTAAATATTATCTCCATGGCCATTTGTGAAGTGGGGAATAAATATAATTGGACTTTTCACTCCAGGCAAAGGACAATGTAAATTTTTGTTAGTCAGCATCGATTATTTTACTAAATGGATTGAAGTTGAACCCTTAACAGTGATAACCGCACGAAATGTTTAGAATTTCGTATGGAAAAATATCGTGTGTCGATTTGGACTACCTCAATTCATCATTACTGATAACGACCGACAGTTCACCGACTGGCGTTAGCAGAATTTTACGAAAAGTTTGATATCAAGCATATTACGAGTTCAGTTGAACACCCACAAACCAACGGTCAAGTTGAGGCCACCAATAAAGTTATTCTCAATGAGCTCAAAAAGAGACTTGGTCCAACCAAAGGTAATTGGACAGAAGAACTTCTTGAAGTTCTGTGGGCTTACCGATGCACACCGTAGTCTATGACTCAAGAGACACTGTACAGTTTGACGTACGGAATAAAAGCCATGATCCCTGTCGAAATAGGTGAACCTTCTCTACGGCGGCAAGTGCTGGATTTAGACTTGAATACGAAAGCCTACTGGTAGGCCTTAACCTTATCAATGAAGTCAGGGACAAATGCATAATACGGGAAGAAGCCTGCAAGCTACGAGCGACAAGGAGATACAATTCGAAAGTAAAGCCAAGAAACTTTCAAAAAGAAGATTTAGTCTGGCAAATGCGCATTGACGCCCGAAAGTTGACACAACGATCGACGGAGCATATTATTTAGAATATTTGTTAGGTAAAACTATAATGAGAACGTGGAATGTCACGCATCTCAAATTTTATTACAGCTGGTAAATATCATTAGTGTACTCTTTCCTCGGTTAGTTGTTTTATCCCTAAGGAGGGTTTTTGACCGAGAAGGTTTTAATGAGACACTTTTAACTCCTCTTGTCTTGCATGTTTATGTTACATTCATATCCAGTCGGCTAACAACCAAACACATGACACCTCAAAATTGGTTACTTCACTATTACACCGGTCTGAACTTCATAGATAACTTAAACGTTATTTACCGACACCTTAGATGTTATTTACCGTACTATCGGTCTGAACTTCATTAATAACTTAAACGATATTTATCGAGATATCGGTCTGAAACCCATTAATAACTTAAATGTTATTTACCGTACTCTCGGTCGGAGATTCATTAATACCTTAAATTTTATTTACCGTACTCTCGGTCTGAGATTCATTAATAACTTCAATGTTATTTACCGTGCTATCGATCTACATCTTAAATAACTCCTACGTTATTCACCGAGCTATCGGTCGGACCCTCGTTAATAACTACGTTATTTACCATGCCATCGTTTTACCAATCGTTCGGTCGGTTATTGGTTTTGCATTACGCACAAGTATTTTTTTGTTACTTAACAAAATCAAATATATAAAAGATAAGATGCCCAGTCGTTCATATGCAGATAAAAATAAAGGTGCTGAAATAAGATAAATTGTTCAAAGCCCACAACCTGGGTCCAAGTTTTTTGCTATTCTACTATCTCGTCGACTAAATGCTCTGGCGTCCACCACCTCGATTCTCTGAGGTTCTTCTTCCATCACATTGTGGGCATTCTCGCCAAGTGGCACCAAGTTGCCATTAACTACATCTTTTCCCAAGTCATAGCGAGGGTCATCCGTCGACACACCATGAAAAAAGGCTACTTGCCGGACACCCTGATAAAAACTCTCTTCTTTTATTCTTATCATGAATTCCTGGCATTTTTCCATCTCAACATTAAGAGTCCTTTCTCTTTCTTCAGCATCAACTTTCTCCTTAAGCAATTGGTCCCTCTCGGCATCCACTCTAGCAAAAGCTGCCTTCAACGCCTCCAATTCTTCTCTAACTATTCGGTCGTTTAGGCGCATTTTCTCCCTACAAGCTTCAGCAACTTCTAAGGCCGCCTTCAACGAATTGGCCGACTCCTCCTGCTCGACCCTTAGCTTAGGCACTATCACTGCATTAGTTCTATTCAGCTCTTCACCCAATGTCTTGCCCACGACGGTAGCCCGACTCTGCAGTTCCACCAACTACTCTATTAAGTTTCTGGTGGGAATGGCCGCCAGAACACCCTCATCTTCGGGGAGGAGATCGAACTGTACAGCCTGGGCCACTTGCATCGAAGGGCTCAACATGGAGGGTTTCCTAATAGACGATTGACCGACTTCGGGTCTAGTCTGAACCTTGGGCGAACGATCCCTCTTTCGATTAGCAACCGGAGGATTAGTCGTGGTGGCAGGAACGATCCCAACCGAAGTGACTTTTTTCTCTTTGTTAACCCCATCAAAGCTCCCTAACTTTCGTCTAACCACTTGCCGCTTAAGGTGGCTCATGAACTTACTCAATGTTGGATCCATCCGTAGGACGATAGCTGCAAGGTACATACAAAATTAAACCACATCAACATAATGAATACATAGTCAGATGCATGAAATCTACATACCATTGAAATCTGCCCACTTCTCGGATGACCCATGAAAGCTATCAGCTCTCGGGTTGGTAGTTTGTAAGGAAGTTGATTAAGAACTACCAAAATTGATTTATCCAACGGTGACATAGATGACCACAACCAATTACCAAGCTGAGTAGGATTCTCTGTCCAGTGGAAAGGGAATCTGGTTTGCCCGTCCACATTATAAAAAAGGTCTCGGCTGTCCAGCTCAACGAAAATTTTGAAATATTTTTCTTAAAAGTTTTTGTATGATGTGTTAAAGGCAGCAACCAAACATTCCTTGGTCGACTAGACAGGGACAACCAGCTTATTGGAGTACTCGAGAGGGTATTGTAGTAATATAAAAAAGCTCGAGGGGTGGGTAGAAGTTTGGGTGTAGTTGGGTAGGTGCCACATTGAGGATTCGAAGGACCTTCATGGTAAAATCGTCAAAACGAAAAGTCACATGTGGATCAGCAAAAAAATACTATATACAAAGAAAAAATCTTGAGGAGCATTCTCCCGACTGTGGCATACGCGATCGGTAGTGCCACAAATATCGACCATTATCGCATCTAACGGACATTCGGCGGTTAAAAATGAATGATTAGCCAAAAATTGGTCTAAACTATCAGAGTCCCTTAACCTAGTGGGAATTCTTAACACCGATGGATCAACCCAATCATAGCTTGGATTGTCTGACGACCGACTCAGCTCACCACCCTTTCTTGCACTATTGGATGCAGTGCGAGTCACAGATGACTTGATATTTACAACATTATTAGTGCAACAAATATTGGCCATTACCGCATCTGACGGACATTCGACGATTAAAAATGAATGATTAGCCAAAAATTGGCCTAAACTATCAGAGTCCCTCAACCTAATGGGAATTCTTAACATCAGTGGATCAACCCAATCATAACTTGGGCCGTCGGACGACCGACTCAGCTCACTACCCTCTCTCGCACTACCGGATGCAGTGCGAGTCATAGATGACTCGATATTTACAACATTATTAGAAGAATCCACAGAGGAAGACATTACTGACTTGAAAACTTGACAACTCAAAGAAAGTAGGAGACTCGGCACTCGGAGCAAACGACACAAGACTTAAGAGAAAAAGGAAAGCGCAAACCCCTCCATGCCTCAATGAAGCGCTATTTATAACTAAGCAGACAAGAGAAAGAGTCATCTACCAAGCGTCCAACATCGTTGGATCCAATCTGATCCAATGGTCAGTACCACTCGGCATACGAAACAACATCAAATCTCAACCGTTGAATGCATTCAATGAAACAGTGCATCACGAAACGGCAGCTCTGCCAAGCGTCATATCTCTGCCACGCATTTAATGTTGCTAGCAATCAGGAACAACCTCGGGAACCCCATCCTTACTACACGACTCTTCAGAGATGAATCTCCTCGAGCCTGGGGGCAAGTGTACCGGTCGAACCCCGAATGACCGAGTCAAATAACATTGGTGACCAGACGACCGAGGATAAATACATTTACAACGTAATAAACCAGCAGTTACAATTGATGTTGAATAAGTCAAATACACACTCTGAAATACAAATATCTCAATGCAACAATAGAAATTGACTAAATTGAAAGATACACTTCAACGATATTAGGGAGTCATTACGCATGTTCATTATTAACTAGCTATCCAACCCATGCAGGTAAAGGCCCATAAGTCAACCTATAAGTAGAACTCATGAGGGGGGAAGAAGGCACGTTTTTCATATCCTACAATAGAACTCCGAAATCCTGACACTGACTTGAACGTCAGAGTGCAATCACAGGTACCCTCGACCGGCGGAGCATCCATAGCAAAAGGAGGAAGCTTGAAGGAACTTGGAGACAACCGATACGTCAGCAAATTATGTACCCAACGGACAAGTATTGCCTAGGCCCCCTTTATCCGTACAGGTACACTAAGAATTTATGTTGTTCTTGTAACTTATAGTTTTTGTCATCATAAAAAAGGGAGAGATAATTGAAACCTACTTTAGATTCTAAAGTTGGTAGCTAAAAGTTTGGTAACTAAAAGATACCAATTTAAAAACTATTTATTAATAATAGAAATTACCTTAGATACTAATAATTTTTTAAGTTTCTAAAATAATATATAATTTAATTTATATAATAACTAATTATTTTTTATCTCTAAAATTAGTATCTATTTAATAATTTTCGTATAATGTTGTCTTTTTCCAACACGATTTCACTACAATCTTAAATGAAATCATATTTTTGTAATACAAATTCTTTAGAATGAAGTTGTGTCATACAAACACGACTTATATATATATATATATATATATATATATATATAACTTTTAAAAAATTGTTTATTTCAGTAATATACATTAAATATGGCACCATTTTAACAAAATTCACTCATGCAGGTAAAAACCTTTTAAATTGATTTTAGAGGGTTAGTCGCGAAGATTGGTGTGAAATTAATTGCAACTAAATTCTTGAACGTGAGGTAAGCTATGATGTTAGATGTGGACATAACAGGTGAATCAGATAGACCAGGAAAGAGCCCAAATGGTCTGGCCCAATAATTAAGGACACCGGTATAACAAAGTCTAATCCAAGAATGTCTTAGATAGGTTGATTAAAGGACAACCATAATTGGTCAAAATAGAACAATGTTATCTTTTCTTAGAAGTTTCTTTTCTTTTTTTAATCGTTTTCGGATACTCATCTAACGAAAATTCACACCTTAATCTTTTATGTTACCAATACTAGTCTCGTACCGCTGTTAATGTTTTTACATTTATTGGTCTTAAAACACAAATTTATCTTACAGTTTTGGATTTCAATCGCATCGAAAATCACCATTTGATATGCTGGTAAATTACTTTAGATGGTTTAAAGTCAAAATTTATGTGCAACATAAATTCAACATGCTAATGAATTTATTTTTATCAGCAAACATGTTAATGATTTTTTTTTTATCAGCAAACATGTTAATGAATTAACAACCGTTTTTATTTATTAGCATCAACTCTTAATCTACTCTAAATACTTATTTTCTTTTTTAAACTGATTTTTTTTCAATAATTTCTATAAATATATGTGATGAAGTTTATTAGTTTATCTACACCATCAAGGAAATTTGACTTCCTTGAAAATCTAGTTAGACATCAATTTTTGTATAGTCGCTAATCAAATTGTTTAAATTTGGCAATGACTCGTGAAAAATATTTCCAAAATTCTTACCCTAAATTCTTATCCCAAACTTATATGTCTATGCGTCATAGGTAGTCCACATTTATAAATTTTCATGAGTGTGCATTTGTATCTACAAATATTTGTTTAAGTATGCCTATCAACTTTATTTTAAGAATGTGTGCATTAACAAGATACTTAGTTTCATGTATATTATAATTTGATGTTACTTCTCGAATACGATAAACACATGTAAAATTTATGTCCGTAGAGACAGACATATATATAAAACATGTAAAGTTTTGAAGGTAGAAATGAACTAAAGTAAAGCACAAGTGATTGAAGTGACACATTGAATCATATAAAACATCACAATTGGAAACTTGCCTCATCCATTTGCTTTGAGAAGTGGAGAAGAGATGTAAACACCAGCATAAAAAAAAGGAAGAACCCCCTATGAAAAAACAGGAAGAACACAAAAGGAAAAGAAAAAAAAAGGGAAAAAAAAGCCAATTGTATCCGAGCCCCCCATGGCTCAGCATCTTCTACTATATGTTTAGTACATTATATGTGTAGCCTTTCCTATGAGGCTGGAAAAAGAAATCCTCGTTTGTGTCGTTATTTTAACCAACACAAGTTTCTGTGTGTCAATGAATATTTTTGATGCTATAGTTTGAGTGATCTGGGTTAGTATAATCATTCTAGCATGGGAAAAGGGAGGGAATTATCTTGAGTGCAACACAAAGAGATTATCTCTTCTAGCGTTCCATTCATACAGTCCCTGTATCTGTCATATAACATGCAGGGATCACTCACTTCTGGCTTTGTTGACTTTGTCTCCGGCAATGTAAGTTGAGGGAAGTCTTCCAGCACCAAAGGTGTGTATGGGAGTTGATAATGCATGCCACCATAAGAAGGTATTTCCACATCCTGCACCATAATACAACTTCTATTAATCTTCAAATCCCAATGTACTCAAGTAGAAGGATCTACTCATACAATGAATTCAGAAGATATTGAACTAAATCACCACTCTATATTTGTTGATCTACGTACTAACTAAAAGAGAAAATCTAGAGTACCTTTGAAAATTTAAGAATTTTGATGTTATAGAAAAACTCTTTCCCTCTCCTCTCTCTCTCCATTGATGTTGTCCAACCTTATAGAATCTCTTAATTGAAAAGAGTATGGTTAAGAAAATAACACACTTTTCTAGATTTAATATTAGTGCTTTTACTAAAGAAAAAAATATACATAAACCCATAAAATAAAATAAAAATAACAAATAGAGAGAAAAAATATATAAAATCTCACATATGTTATGATGTAATATGTAATAGAATGATATGATGAATATGTAGTGGAGAGAAAGATAGAGAAAAATAATAGATCATTAAGAAAAACAAACACATAAAATAATTAATAAAATAATTAATTGTTATATTAGTTAAATTAAATATTATTTTATAGATTAAAAAAATTATTAGTATAAAATAATTTTTATTATTGATATTTAATCAGTTAGTAGTATTTGTTTAATCTCCTTCAATAATTTCTATTTTACTAATGTGTTTGGTGATTGGTTGAGAGATGGAGATACGAAATAGGAACAGGTGATTTGACTATGAAGAGACTTGTATAACGCATGCTAGATTGAAACTAAAGCACAACTTGAAAGTAGTGCAAGTGGCAAAAGAAAAGTGGGGTTAGAATTGTGGTTTATAGGCTTAAAAGGAAAAGAATAAAAGGTGTTTTGTTTTGATTTAAGGGTGGAAGTGGTAAAATGAAGTCGTTGAAGTCCCCAATCAAATGCATATGTCGCTGTATGAACATTGTAAAGCTAGTTGAATAGTGAGAGAAGGGTTCAGAAGCCGCTTCTCACTGAGCTAGCTTTTGCTAAAATAGGAAATGATCCAGACATTACTCATAAAAAAGAGTGTGATTAAAGATAAAGATGCACATAAGATGTTTGATCTGTGTGCTTTAGTTTTAGAACGTATCAACCCGTGAGGAAAATGGGGGAGTAAAGACATCTTTACTTTGGAAAACGTTTTGAGTATAGTCAGTCAAAAGAAGTTATAGGGGATGGTGAAGAAAAGCTAATTGGAGTCAGTCCAAATGAATTTTAGAGAAGTGAGCTTTATGAAAAGATAGCAACTTAATCATACTTCCAACTATTTTCACTTTAAGATCAAAAAGAAAACTCAAAGATATGCTATGTGGCCCCACTCATATTGCAACATGTACATCAATAGTAAACTGACACATGAAGATGCTGGGATCATGTTGATGCAGCATATGTGTTAGTAATTAAGAACTTGTTGTAATTTCTATGCATTTATATGTCCTCAAAATTTGAGGTGTGACAATGAAGCTATAGATTTATAAAGCAGAATGTTGCTGGAAATGCAGGATTGGCAAAGGAAGCCATCATGAACATAAATGCCAAGGATAGTGGAGTAAAAGGAAAAGTTAAAATACTAATCAGATCAATTCATATAATAATGATCATGCTATGGCCCACCTTGCTTTTTATATGTATCCCATAAAACCATATACTCATGCCACGTCTACGTGACTAGTAATAATACAAACTCTAACAATCATGAAATGAGTCAAAGTTCTAAATTTTAAATTTGATTTAAATGTTACCTGAAATAGATTGCTGGCATACCCTATTCCCATTGTATATGAATTAGTTGCACTGTTTGCTTCATCACAAGCAAAGTGTGGTTGAAAATCTTCTGCTATACCAGTGTCTGTGGGTGTGCATGTTCCTTGAGTGAGATCAGAGGAAGAAGCGTCACAAGGAAATTTAGGGTATTCATGATTCAGAATTTTCTCCTCCACGGTTTCCATTTCTCTAGAAAACTCAGTGCCACTTGAGTCTTCTCCTAACATTTGTTCTTCTGAGATCCACATTGATTCCTTCTTTGCATCCTCGGCTTGTTCTTCTTCTTTACTTGGTTTCGCTGGAATTTGAATCGTCTTCTTGAAAATGCGACACAACGAATAGGAATCCTGTGATTGGATGAAAACTTTGTCAATACATGTGTATGTTAGTTTGCTTTTCATGATCAAAGTTCTTTTTTTTTTCGGTTTAACACTGAATGCAAGAAAAGAGTAACGAAGAAAAAAGCAAATTCAGAAAGAGTTTGGCAAAAGAAAAGAGTCGATGCAATAGTAAGTATCTAAGTCCATGGATCTAAATTTTTCACCATAGTGTGTCGATCACAAGCTGTTCTTTTTAAAGAGGAGAAAAATAAAAGTATCCAAATCATATAAAGAAAAAGAAAAAATAAAGGGAATATATATTGCAGGCATGTGCATCCTTGTAGAACAAGGTTCAAAACTAAGATCGGGTTTATCGTAGCTACTCTATATTCACGCTAAGCATAGAAAACGGGTCTGGTCTACCAAACTTGACTCTGACCAAATAATTATCACATACTTACATGCAAATCAATCATAAAAGAAGTGTACCTAAAACTCTCTATAAGTGTAGACCAATTTTGGGAAAAGACTTCACTAAAGCAAGCACTAAGCGAGGATTTTGGTCATTGGACTCGTCTTATGTGAAGACTTTTCATACTTTTTAGGGTTTCTTCTATATATGTATATAATCACTCAATTATTATCAGCTACACTTTCAAAGGTACCAAAAAGGGAAAAATAATCCGTTTTCATATTCAATAGAAAATGATGGTTGAACACTCCAAAATAAGCTACACCTATAAAAAATGGACAGAAGGAATGTGTGAGATGACATGATACATGATATAAGGAAAAAAGGGAGATATGGAAACAAAAAAATAAGTGGGAGGAATACTAAATTTTGGAATGGATGAAGCTTATTATTATTCTAGACATTAACCTAACCAAAAAAACGATGCACGATCTACTGTTTCTTCCTTTATTTGTCATTTTCTGTTTTCCTTTAAAAACCCTAGTCTCACTCACTTTTTAATTATATTTATATTCATAAAACCTGAAAATTATTAATTAATCAAATACCCCAGAAACGGAAACACGTTCCATCTAAACCAGAGAGAAAATAAAATAGTGAAGATTGATGAAGACAGAAAGTAACAGTGACTTGTGAGATAAGATGTTGATGGTTTTATTCGTTTATTATAGATTCATATTTGTCTAGAACTCTTGTGTAAGTTTGAGAGACTCTTGTATATACTCCATACATTTTCAATAACATTTCGTTTTGTTGATGAAAATTGATGAAAAAAAAGAGACTATCATGAGATATAATACCTTCAAAGATGAAAGAGCAGCACCAGGCACTGATTCAATCAAGCGATATTCATGCATAACCCAGTTCGTTCTAAGGCCATGTGGTGCTCTACCTTTATAGTATACCAATGTCTTCTTCATGCCAACTGGCTTCTTTTGAGAGTGCACTGGTCTATCTTTCCCTGTAGCTTTCCAGTATCCAGCTTGTGTTGCACGGTTAGTTCTTGACCCATTTGGGTACTTCCTGTCTCTAGGACTGTAAAAGTACCACTCCATGTCCTTGCTTGGAAGGAATGATTTATCTGTTTTTTTCATGTATAAATTCCCAAAAACAAATGGGAATTCGGTGAATATATATAATGTTAGTTTAGTTAAGCCATCAGAAAAGAAAATCATAACTTGCTATGAATGCTGCTAATATATATGTCATGATGTGAATCATATATGCATGACATGTAATACCTGGCAAATCCCAAGGTTCGCACTTGTATAAATCAACTTCAGCAATGATGTCAAGCTCTATTGAACGACCTGTTATCTTCCTCTCCAAGTAGTAAGCAACAAGCTCTTCATCAGTGGGGTGGAACCTAAACCCAGGTGGGAGACTCATTGGAGCCATGGCAAATTTAGAACACTCTGTGTGTGTGAGAGAGAGAGAGAGAGAGAGAGGGAGAGGGAAATTTGGAAATTGGTGGCACAGGAGATGAACCAAAAGAGGTTATATGAAATGGAACTAAATAGGCCACTGTTGAGATGAAAGAAGTGGGGACATGCCCCTAGAATTGATGAGAATTACAAAGAGAGGGTTTTAGGTGGCTAGAAGAAAAGAAAAAAAGCAGTTAGGGATGTGGTTGGGGGTGAGTAATTTTGATGGGAATTGAGGGGCAAAAGTTCAAAACTTTGGCTTTTGAACAGATTCTATGTGTAAGGTGTTGTGTGAAAACCTAGAGGGAGAGGATAAGAAGCTTCTCTGCTTTTGTCTGCTCACAAACTAACAAAAATCAGAGTCCCTCTCAAAAGGCTGTGTGGGCCACAAACCGTCCATCCCTACAACACGCAATACTAGGTCTATATTTTAATTAAATAATCGCTGTCACATTTTTTTTGTCGTATAATATATGGTATCTTTCATCATTATACTGTTACGTATTTCAGACTTAACATACATACATAGTATAATTGATGCGTATGTACTACTTGTTTTATAGGTGTAGGTATAAGCATGTGATTTATGATGTCAGGGTGTTTTCTAGATATCATAATTAGATTCTTGTCATTCCATGCAAAGCGGATTAAGGTATAGAATCTTATACGTATTGTAACATCATGTGCAAGTTATTGTACCAAAGCTGCCCATGGTTTTTCTTTTATGATACAATAATGTCAAAAAAAGAGAAAGAAAACTACAATCTTGTGGTAGAAAGATTCATACTACCTACCCATGTATTGTTACATCGCAGTATGTTCTTTTAGACGGTAAGCTTCCACTTTTAAATTCTGAGTTCATCAGAATATATATAATCATCGATATACCACATAGATTCAAAGGTAAAATTCCGAAAGCTAATTATTTTCAGAGTACTAAACAAATAGAGTATAACATTATAAACATGTCATTTAAACATTTGGATGGAATGCTAATTCGTAGAACATGGTTAAACTTGAAGTTTAATTTCTATGCATTGAGAATATACATTAATTATGTAATTAACTTTGTAGCGTGCTTTTAAAGTGTGAGGGTTTATTCACTAAACATAGCGTCAAACATAACAATGTGTCTATTCAGTTTACACGAGTAAAAAATTGGAGCAAAGTCTCTATGCTAGCTAATGGTAAATAAGTTAGGAGTGTATGCTATATTTTAATAGTGTTTATTAAATTAAATATGCTTTAAAGTTTTATATTTGTTACATTTTAACATATAAAATATACTTCTTAGTTCAACATCACTTAAATCTATAATTACCATAAAAATTTATATTTATTTACAAAAGTGAAACAATAAATGTAAATAACTGTTTTGATAGTCTTTTCTATTCGTAATAAAAAAAATAAATTTAAAATTAGTATTTGGGATTTTTCAACTCGTATTCAAAACATATTATATGTCTGTCAAAAGAGAACCTACTATAGAGGTATATGTATCATAATCATCTCACAAAAAATAGCCAACATTAGCTTCCTTACTAAGATAGCCTTAACCCACTAAACAACACCTTGTGTATCAAATTCATGTTTCTTATTATACATTCACATAATAGATGTTTAAAGCTCAGGTACAATTGAACTGCATAAGTCCATAGTGGTACAAAACATATGATGTAGTCCCACAATTTGGGCTACAAGTATCATATAGCCTTGCATAAAACTAATTTATACTCCATCATTGCCACGACAACAAATGAGTTTGCTTCCTAAGACAATTAATTTTAAACTTCATGAATCACCACAGACTCCTCTCAAAGTTGTACTTCTCATGCTTGTGTTGCACTTGATCACTCTGCTTTACTACTGAAAAGAATTGTTTCCCATACTTGCACCAATGTACCTTCCACACCCCTCAGTCAACTCAAGTGAAAATCATGAAAACATTCCAAAATCCAAAAATTAAGTTTTGCAAAAAAAAGGATGGAGGCGGATTCAAAACAGGTGTATCAGTCATAACAAACAAATACCAAAATATTACGCATAAGACCATGGTATATATATTGACATAGATTCAAGCTATTTAATTGTTTTAAGACAAAAATTTGGACAAAATAGCCAATCTAGGAAAGAGAAAATCACACAAGTAGTTTATATTTCATTCACAATCAAGCTTTTAGTTGTGTCATATGTACCAGTTCTTCCTCACACTCTCTTCCATCTCCAAAAAACACTATGTTCCTATGATTTCATATATTCCAAATCAAAGCTATACATATACTTTTCCATACTTGCTTTTGTTGTTTGTTTAAATATGTCATGTGGAACTGTTCAAAATGTTTAGTGAGGTTATTATGTTGGACTAACTGAATACCCACCCACCTATAGCTTGTGTTCTAGGCCGAAGAAGCAACCTTACATTTTAGGAATAAATGTTGCACAAATTCCTGACATAAATGGCACAACGAATAAAGCGATTCAACAATGTTTACCCATCTCCTAATTAAGTTAATTTTAAAAGGTAGTATGTCAAGAAGTGCCCTCCATGCAAGAACTTGGGCATTTGGAGGGAACTTCACCTCCCATATATTCTTGAAAAGGTTACTGTTAGATATTATTATGAAGTACGTCATAAGCTGACCTCACAAAAAAACAGTCGTCTTCTTTTATCCCTATGCATATAGATTGAATTTAATTCAAACATCGATTATTTCACTTGTTTACACTCCAAATCAAACAAGGATCTTCTCCATTGTAAATTCCAAGCTCATCCTATATCAAACCATAATTTGACTTCCCCTATTAATCTACCATGACAGAGTGCATCCTAGGAAACTTGATTCAATATTAGAATCACCTAGCCAATTGTTCTCCCAAAATCTAAACATGTTGGTCTGAACCAAGTTGACGGAGTGTCACCTTATAAAACTAGATATCATAGTTTCCTTCACCACACACCTTATTTATATCTCTCCACCAATTTGATTGGTAATTAACCGTACTCCTTTTTTTTTCATATTCATGTACATCATATTTAGATACTAATACATCTCTCCATTTTCCTTTGGTTCCATCCTGTAGTCTCCATTTTCATTTAGTAAGTAAAGCCTTATTGAAAATATATCTTTAATACCCATTTCTCCCTCATCCTTATGCATAAATTCTTCAAACTAATTCATGCTATTTTAGTAGTCTCACTCCCCTAAGACCATAAAATTTTCCTCTATATTTTAGTGATTTCATGACATACATATTTCGGTGCCATAAAATATGAAAAAAGTACAGAGGCAAAGCACTAAACCCAGATTTAACAAGACACAATCTCCCACCCAAAGTGAAATGCCTACCTTTCTACTTAGATAAGTGATTCCTGATCTTATCCAAAAGGGGTATCCAAAATTGGCACTTCCTATGATTTCCACCAATAGGTAGTCCTAGCTACTTGAAATATAAATACATTTGAGAGGAATTGAGAACATGGAAAAGGTGTCCACCAAGCCCCATTCAACCCCTATACGTCTTAGCATTGATTTGTGAAAATTTACCCTTAATCCTAAACCTACTTCAAAGCATCTAAGGATGGATTGTACTGTAAAAATGCTTTCATAATTTGGTTCACAAATAAAGATAGTGTCATTAGTGAACTGCAAAAAATTAATTTCTACTTGATGTTTTCCTATCTTTACCACTCTCAAAAGATTTTGTTTTGTTCACTAGTGCAAAAAGAAGAAAAGGATACGCTTTATTTAGTGCGGCTTTTGCGCTACCCGCTTTCGTAAAAAACGCGGTGGCATTTTTGAAATTATTTTGATTTACGAATGCGGCTATTTGTATAACCGCACTTGTAAATCA
>Ga0123342_1001982_pt1 | contig 34345 bp, 17 predicted proteins | sample Turbeawhitnodule_FD_89960 | JGI IMG/M metagenome (GOLD analysis project Ga0123342, IMG submission 89960) | Root nodule microbial communities of legume samples collected from Mexico - Turtle bean Mexico white nodule | ecosystem: Host-associated > Plants > Roots > Nodule | place: Mexico: Nepantla... | reverse complement strand
CCTGATTATATTTGTGAAACATATGTTGAAAAGGAAGTTATAATTCATCTTGAACTTTTAAAATAGTTTCTTTCACCTCAACGAGTTTTGAAAGTTAAAGTTAAATGGAAGCAAATAGCATTATTAGGTTTATTTCCTCTAACGAGTTACCTTGTAAATAACTTTAATATTTTATAGTCTTAAGAAATTTTGTATACTTGGCATGAGATACATTGTGTACTTTGTGCTCAATCTTAGGGAAAGATTAATAGATATCCAAAAGTGGTCTTGTGTACTCATTATAATCCAAAAGTGTCAATGATAATACTTGTAATAATTGATTGATTAGTGAAATCCTTTATGATTTACAAAGGAAAAGGAAAAATGGAACTAACTCAAGTTTTGTGTACTATAGTATAAACCAATGTTTTCATTGTTGATGTCTATTACATAGGTTTTTCTACTCTTGTCCATCATTTTTATGTTTGTGGAAATTGTTTTAAACTTATTCAAGAAACTATTGGACTACCCCTTACCAACATTTGATATGCCTTATTGCAAAAAAAATCCAACTATTTTAAGTTATATTCAAACATCCCTCCTTTCTAGAGCTAATGGTATGTCTTAGGTTAGTTGATAACTTTTTACGGCAAGTGCACTGCGTTATCAGAAGTAATAATGTATTCATAAAGACGGATATCGAATCCACAAGGAAAAGTTGAATATTCAAGTAAAAGATTCGCTAAATATAAAAAAGAATAATAAAAGTTGGTTGAAGAATTGTTATAATGGCAAGAATTAAAAAGAAAACAAATCAAATAGTGATTTTCAGTTGGAAAAATAGGGATTGAGTTTCATCTTTCTCACTCTTTTGTATTTTGATTAGCATTATAATATTATGCTCTTCTGATTGTTATTGATACCCGTATAAAATTCATTTATATCGATTCATCACATATTTATAAAAACAACTTAGTATCAAGATCAAACGTTGATAACAATTAACATTTCAAGTTTATTCCTATGACAAATATGTTAAGTATTAATGTTTAAGTCAGAATCATAAAAATACTTCCCAGTAAGATTTAAGATTCTAGATCAATGCATTAGGAGCAAAACAATAATACCAATAATCAATAAGAACAGAATATTATATTTAAAAATATCACCTCAATACATCAGAGTTTGAATAAATTACTCCCAATCCCAAAGGGTAGGACTAGCCACACACATGATGACCGTTACAAGCATGGATGACATGAAAAAAAGATTCAGGATATTTCTCCTTGACGGTTGCCTCCTCTAATGTTTGTCACACTTTTCTATTCTCCCAATTGGATTACAATTCACTCAATGGTATTTTTCTCTCAATTTGGCTCACTAGGGTTGTGCCTCAAGCCCCCTATTTAACCTAATTTTCATTGGCTTAAGTGTATTCTCACTCAAGCGAGAATGGGCTCGCTTGAGTAAGCAAAACGACGTCCAACCCAACTTCATTGGTGCTATCTCGCTTCAGCGAGCTCCCATGGTGGCAGTTGATGCTTTTTGTGCGTTTGGGCCGCTTTGCTGAGTGTTGATGCAATCCAACTTTCTCTTTTTGGCTTTGTATATTTTCATTTTGCCTAATCATCTTTATTCTTTCCTAGAATCTTGGAATTAATACCAAATTTGAGAATAAATCGTTCATATTCAATTACAAATCACAAAATATGTAAAAATGTATAAAATCATTAATTAAGGGTTATTTTATAATTATTTTAGCAATTAATACTCATAAATATCTATATTTTAATGTGAAATATTACTGAAATTTAACACTTATCATTAGTCATAACTAATATTTCATATTCATGTGCTTCATCTTTTTATAGACAAGTTTTTTGTGATTTAATTTAATAATATTTTGATATAGAATTTGAATATGAATGAACATGTGCATCATATAAAATATGTGCTTAAATTTTTTTGGAAAAAAAATATTGAATGCTAATAAAGAAAAATGCATTGGTGTGAACTATGTTGTCCTTTTAGGATTCGTGTTGAGCTCTAAAAGAGTTCATTCAATGAGGAAAAGGTGATGACAATAAGAGATTATCCAATCCTACAAATATTAATGAAGGTACACATTTTCATGAATTGATTAGTTTCTACAGGAGATTTGTCAAAGATTTAGCATAATTGTCAGCCCTTTAAATAAGATAATAAGAAGGATATAGTGTTTCAATTTGAATAAATCAAGATAATTTTTTTCAAAGATTTAAAGAACACTCTATCAATGCATCTATTCTAGCACTTCCCAACTTCATCAAATTTTTTGGGTTGAATGTGATGATCCAATGTGACATTGAGTTGTCTTACTTTAGACAATTCAAGGATGGTCACTCTAACTATGATAAACAATTTATAACTCATTTGAGTGAGAATCTGAAGGGTAGTTACTCTAACTATGATAATGAACTTTATACTCTTATTAGTGTCTTGCAAAATTGAAACGTTATGTTTTCATAAGAAATTTATGATAAAGAGAGATCATGAATCTCTTAAATATTTAAAAGGTCAATGCGTGATTTAATAATATACATGTAAAATTTATTGAACAACTCTCTTACATGATGAAACATATGTAAGAAAAATAAAATGTGGTTGCAATGCCCTTTCAAGAAAACATGTTACTATTCTTGAAACAATTTTTATTTTTTTTTGGGTTTAATCATTATAAAGAAGTTAGCATCAAAATGATGACGATTTCTCTCAAGTTTTTAATGAGTACTCCAAAACGCTCCAGAAGAACTATTTTCAACAAGATGGATACATTTTTAAAGACAAGGCATACCTGAAGTTTCTTTAAAATAACCACTTATAAAATAAACACATATTGGTAGAATAATGGGACATTTATGGGCTTTGAAATTTTTTTAAAAGTCCTAAATGATAATTTCTTTTGGCCACACATGAAAAATCATTTTTAAATTATTTGTGAAAAATTCATTACATGTTAAAAAATCAAATCTAAAGTTTAACCCATGGACTTTATATATCGATGCATTTTGTACTTGGCTTCAAATTATAAGCAAGGGGTCATGATTCCAAATCTTTGTAGTTATGAACAAATTTTTAAGAATGACCCCTTTTATTATATATCACAAGGTTAATAGTGCGTGCCACATTGAATTTTCATTTAATAGAGTGGTTGACAACATATCTTCCCATTTTAACTTTCTACCTCTTCCTAACTTTCACTATATGTTATACAATGATGATCTTGAAAAAAATACAAAAAACTTAATTATTAAGTCAAAGTCCAAATTTAAAGGAACAAAGTCACTTTTGAAAGTAGTGATAGGAAGGAAATCATTCAAAATATATTTTGAAGTGTACAATTCAAAATATGATTTCAAATTACATGATGCAAAAATAACATTTCAAATTGTACGATCTATGATACATTTCCAAATTTAAAAAATACTTTCTGAATCGTGTAAATTACTTAATTGAAAACGCATTGCCAGAATTAAAAATGTATTTGGGATTGTGCAATACAAGATATGTTTTTAGATCATGCAGTCCAAAAACCAGACTTGTGAACAATTAAAATCTTTTTAACACTATAACTTTTAACACTCAATAGAGATGCAAGAAGAAACTATAACTATAAGAGTGTGGAAGAAGAGAGTCACCTTATTGTCAATCCATACTCTCCTTCAAATTAACTTGTGGAAGAAAATATAACTCATCTCCAACGACAACTCCAAGAAACTATTCCGACAATGTCCGATCGCAATGGTTCAAACCTAAACAAAGGTTAGAGAAGTCGCCGGAAGGCGTAGGAAGTAACTGCCCTTGTAAAATTGCTTCCAAAAGCAGATTTCAAAGCAGATTCTAAATCCGAAAATTTATTTTAAAATGATTTTAAAATTAAACAAAGTCGTCAAAACAGTACCCTTTACACAAATTCTCTAAAAGGGTAATCACTAGTACTATGCATTATTATATGCAAATTCAAACAGGTAATTTATTTGGGACAAAAATTAATTTAGAAACAAACTAAAGCAAAAAAAAATATAAAAAAAATCAGTAAGAACAACAGAGGTGCTATATACAAATGGGTAAATGTCTCTAACCGTTAGGTATTCTGAGATCTATATGTAAAAGAAATACAGCAAAATGAAAAAAATACCTAACCCACTGTCTAGACATTTGAATGTTTTGAACTCATCACATATAATCACTTCTTAACACGAAACTAAAATGGGAGGTTAAAGAAAAGTTCCTTAAAGCAAAGAGATCCATGAATTCAACAGAGAATACTTATTTTTCCTCGGCCATCCTCCTGCGTATCTCATGAGCAACATTAAAAATGCCAAGTGTTGGCTGGTTGCAGACAAAACACTTCTTATTCTTTGCATGATGCTGTAAATAAAACAAATAGCAAGTTAGACATAACTCAATGGCAAGATATTTAGTGTTACTAAAGGAACAGAAAGAGTATTCATTAATAACATGTATGCTTAATCAATCAATTCTTTCAGAGCAGAATCATTTAACCAAGCATAGGACCTAATCAGCAGTCATGTAACAACTGCAACCTAATATACCAAACTAAAATGAACACTAAAAATATTTAATCAGGTGCACAACACTAAATAACTATAAATCTATACCTTCAATGCACAATGCTCGCAGAAGTAGTGCTTGCACTTGGTTACAACAGGATCCACAAAAGGGTTTCTACAGATGAAACATGCAAAAGGTAACGAATCCTCATCATCTTCATCAGTCAAATTAGCACCCTCCTCCTCACCTGCATCCTCACCTGCAGCCAATCTCATCTTCCTTGCTTTCTCAGCTTCATCCCATTCCTTCTCCAACTGCCACCCAGACTTGTAATCCCCTCGATCATGCATAAACTTACATGAATCACCATATCCACAGTAACCAGTTTCCTTATAGTCCTTACATATGTCAGGCTGATAATCAAACCTTGCTGAAACTCTTATATGAGCTGAAGCCCTAAGAGGACCATGTGCTCCACCAGCTTTTTCACTAGCAATTGTTTGTTCTCTACGAAAGCCAGCCTTGTAGTCTTTGTAACTGTTCATCCCCTTATATAATTTTTCATCCTCAGACCTTGCACTTTTCCCTTTCAGACTCTCTGATGCTTGCTTGAGAGCTCTTTCACGGATGGCACGGGCATCTTTCGAGAACTCAGTCTCAGTCTCCAGAGTTGCTGTTGCTTTGCTATCATGTTGAACTTGAATCTCTTTTGAAGACTCAAATTGAAAGACTGGTTTTCCTGACTCTACACTGGGTTCAGCAGATACAGAACTTTTTGAAGAGCCAGTGGAAAAGTACAACTTATTGTCAGGCTTTAAGGTTTTCTTTTGAATATGCAACAGAGAAGTTTCTTTGTTTGAGTCCTCCTCATTATCTTCATCACCAATAGTCCGTTTCCTTATATTCTTTTTATTTATCGGTTTTCTGAAAAAACTACAAACTGAAAAAAAAAAATATTAAATAATACAGAGTACTAACTAAGAAACTCCTAATCCAGAGAACAAAATGCAAACAAGATTGGACGTTTGGGTCCAATGCAGAGGCAGAAATTAACAAATTATAGATCAAATAATCCGGCATACCTTGGTCAGTTTGCTGGTTTTCAGCAGACTTAGCAGGTTGGTCAGAATCTTCCATAATTAGAATGATTTATACAGCTGACACAGATAAACATCCAAATCCTAATTAGGAATAAGACCATATCATATTTATGAATCTATATTTACAAATTGTATAAACCAATGTCAAAAAATAAATAAAACAATTTCCTTAAGATACATTAACTCAACAAAAAGATCAACCTCACAACCAGAGTACACCAGCCCAACCAAAGTTTCCCATTTAGTTAGTTAATATAAAGGATCCAGGTCCTCTAAAGAATTACATGCTCAACATAGCCAATGTCGACCACCAGAGCACACCAAGGCAACCATTTTTCCCCTTTTGGTTTTGCTTTGAAGAATTGATTACAAGTTGAAGCAACTCTAGGTTGCTTTGGTATCGGATCAAATATTTTATATAGTTTATTAACTTGCTTATATATTAAAAATATCCAAACATCATTCACATCACTTCAAAATCAATTTTAAGGAAAATCAATTTCGCCAACGATCTTCCAAATACACACAGAGGAACGTGCGTTATATATACATAATACACACATAACTGTACAGGCAGGGTGGCGGATAGTATGACAACATATTGCCATATTCCCCACTTGTGACAAACTCAACATACAATATGTACATGGTAATCCAATAACATATGCTGACATGAATAACCAACAAATTGGCCGCAATTTGCAACAAATGTGGCAAAACGCAATGTAACTCAAAATTAGAGGGGCCTTTAATAACAATTCATTAAAAAATCATTTTTAGTTTTTGTGTAAAACCAGTAAAAGTTTATATATAATTAATATTTTGCACTACCCTAACTTTAAAGTGACTATATTTTTTTTTCTTTTTTTCATCGTAAAAAACTAAGAGATGGGTACTGCTGTTCTCAAGCTCATGGCTGATACCACTACTATATGTTTTCTTCCTCACAACCCTTGATTATTCTTAAATTACGCAATGACTCTTACCAAAAGATTTTCTCTTCAACCTCACCCTACAATTCTCTTTTTCAATCCCCCACACAAACATCTTAAACAGCTGCATACAGTTCATATTTGTATATATTACGGAGCATGCTGATACAAAGACAAACAAAAGAAACAATTAAAGCAAAGAAACATAATGGTGAAGCAAAACTTGGTCCACTCTAACAAATTGAGCCCCAAGCCCTAGCCATATGAGATGAGACAGTTTATTACAACAGAACCAGAAACAATAATCAAAATCACTATCATCCTACATGCCCCATTAGTAACAACACACACGCCCACTCCCCTAATTTAGGAGAATCCATTTTGGAAGTTAAAAAATTTAAACAGTAGAAAACTTCCACTAGAGCATATCTTCCATCTTCAATTCTATATACCAAACAAAGGAACTTTTTTTTATCTAAAAAGAGCCTAAGGTAATTACAAAAAAAATTAACACAGGGAGGAAGAAAAGCACTGGGTGAGATAAAAATAGGCGTGAGACATACCTGGTGAGGAACCGCAATTGGAAGACAGGGAAATGGAATGCGCAACCTCTCTTCGGTGATTCCCCAACAAAGGGAAAGTTGAAGAAACAAGATGAGTTGGTGAGAAAGGGAAGCAGATCGCTGTGTCTCTAGGTTTATTCAGGACCCTTGGATCTGTAAATTCAAACCGATGGAGGGAAGGGCTTCATTGATCGCGGCGGAGACTAGTCTTTCTACGACGTCACTGCGTCTTCTTCCTCGCGGCGGCGGAGGTGGCGGCGCGGTGGAGGCTACGCGCACGAGAGAGATGAGATAAGATAGAAGAGATGACAGCAGTGTGTTACCGTTAGGCTAAAGCATTTCTTAACAAAGTTTTTATTAAGAAAATTATTATTTTAATAAACTTTATTTACGAGTATTTACATTTTTATCACATTAAAATATAATTTTATTATTTTTATAAATAGTTAATTTTAAAAAAATCAAAATATATATAAATTTATAAAAATAATATCATTTTTTTATAATAATTATTTAAAATTTATTTATTTTATCAAATAAATAAATATAAAATTGTTCGATTAAAAAATAACACACACAAAAATTAATAGATAATGTATCTTTTTATTTACTTCATTTTTTATAAGAATAAAGTGTTATTGATGGCATCCTCATATTGATTAATGGAATAATGAAGTTCAAAAGTGAAATTGATAAAATTAAAATATAAATGTAAAATTCGTAAAGTTTAAAAAATAATGTAGTAAAGTTTTCAAAATTAAAAATTTTGTAATAAAATTTGTAGATGTTTACTGGCAAAATACGAAATTCAAAATATGATACATATATTTCATCCTGGACTAAAACATACTTACAATTGTCACGTCATTACACGTTAGTAATTTGATGATTAATTAATAAAAGAGTAAAATGAATCTATTTTTTAAATATAGATAATAAAATTCGTGAAATTGTGAGTTTAATGAAAAAATTCATAAAAATGTGGAAAATTATAAATAAATAATATGCAGTTAACATCTTTTATTAAAAACTTGCAACAACACATCAAACGTCAAATTGAAAGGAAGGTATGTAAGTATGCGCAACACACCAATAAGGGGTGCAAAACATTGATCTTCTTTGAACTTGGGGGGATTGAGTTTGGCTTCATTTGAGGAATGATCGCTTTCATACTCAAAGGAAATCCAAACTCCTACCACGTGGTGATGACCCCTACCAAATCATCAAAAGGATCAATGATAATGCTTATGAGTTAGATTTACCTGACACGTATCTAGGGAGTCATTCTTTTAATGTTAGTGATCTAACTCCTTTCTCTGCAGGTGTTGCAAATTAGTGGACGAAATCTCTTCCACCCAGAGAGCATGATGAAGACCTGAGAGATAGAGCATCCCTTGACCAAGTCCAACCTTCTAAAAGGATTACCCGGAGTATGACACAAGATTCAAGGCTAGGTCAGGACCAACCACTAGCCAGTGCCTCAGATCCCATCATTCCTTAGAGGATCACTAGGAACAGAGCCCAAGCCATGGGAGTTAAGCACCAACTAGTCTCTTTGTTTTTAATTTCAGTAGAGTAGGATTCATATAGCATAATAGGGGGTGTATTTATCAAATTGGGCTTGTGCCAAGTCCATTAAGGTTAGGAGGTAGCTCTAGCTTCTAGAAGCTAGGAATAAGGGGTGGCTTTGACATAGGTCAGCCCCTAGGTCGCCCTTTTCTTATTTCATTTCTACCCTCCCCCCATCTTGCCCGCCAAGGCACCCATTCTTATAAATTGAGTATTTTGCCTCATGTATTTTCACATTGAAATTGAATACTAAAGAAACTCTGCAAGAGTGATTTTGTGAGACTTATGAGCTCTCATTTTTTGGTCTTATCTTTGGTGGGTAAAATCTCAATTGGCGGCCCTTTGCACCACTCATCTTGGAGTCCTCTCTTCTCCAAGTGGCGTGACATCTTTCTTTCTTCCATAAGCTCTCTTCATCTCTTCCTCTTTTTATCTTTCTTTGCGCCCTCCATTACATTCCTCTTTATACTTTCATATTTGTCTCTTAAATTGTTGGTTATCTTGGCCTTCTTATATTCAATTCCGCATCATTGCATCATTGTCACCATATAATTGTGTTTTTCTCTTTGCCCTCTAGAAGTGAACTTTCACACTTACTTAGCCACTAGGTTAAGTTCGTGTTCAATGGGGATTTTCTTTGGATTCTCACCTTACATTGCTAAAAATAAAAAATCATAAACAAAGAGCAACCAATAAAGATGTGCAATCCTAAAATCAACTCACATCACTAAAGCACACTTTTAATCAATTAAAATCAATAAAGACCCTTTTTTAAATGATTTTGGTTGATTTGGTTGATTAAAATATTGTTTTAGTGGACTGAAATTTTTTTCAATGAATGACGAGGTCATTCGAGAAGATATTGATCTGAGTTATCTAAGCCTTCAAATGTTAATTTTGATCGTTCAATTTGTCATATCTCTTAATGCTCAGACACTTTCACTTGGGTGGAAGACTCACAACTGTAATTTTGGGAGTAAAAGGATGATATGTTTGACATTTTTACCTACAAGGGTAGTTGGTCGAGTTTCCATGGTGTGGGAAGCGAAAACTACCCCTTTGTTGTTTGGATTCCTTTTCTTCTTTAATGAGAATTTGTGTTGGAAGTTTGTCACACTTAATAAGTTGTTTTAAGGTGTGGGCATCTTCTCAGACCCGTGATTTAGGAACATGCTCGATGTATCTAGGATCATTGTTGTGTTGTTCGTCTTTAGTGTTCTAAGGACCATGGATCTTCATTGAGGTTGTTAGTCGTGAATTGATATGCTCAGTTGGTTATGTATAATTTGGAATTTGTTGTGTTGTTGGTGATGTAACCTCTGGAACTTGTAACGTAAGTGATGGCCTTCTTCTCCATCCTTATGCGATTTCTTGAGTTAATGTGGAATTAGATGAAGGAAGCTTCTGGACTTTTGTGGAGAAAGAGTTGATATGAACCATGATTTTTTGAAGTAGAGATGTGGAAGATGCCTAGTGAAAGGTTAGGTCAATTCACTAAGAAAGGTTCTAAGGGATGCTAAGAGGAATACTACCCTAGAGATAGAGCTTACACAAGTGTTTGGACTAAATTTGGATAGCATAACACTACTCATACATAAGCTGAGAATACATGAAGTTATCACACTTATTTATAGTGCTAGAAGTTGCCCAAAGATAGCCAAAATCTGAAAAATTCAAATCCTAGATCTAGAAGAGCCAATGAAGATGTACCATGTGTATAGTCACACCTTCTATGTTGTCCTTCATGTGTAGCACATGCTAAATGCTTTAGTTGCAGCTTCAATGTTGTGACCTCTCCTTTTTGGACGTCCGCATTGGGTTAAGGAAACTCAATTGCAATCCTAGATGGCTTATGTTACTTTATTCTATCTCTATTATACTCTTGGAACTAATTCTCCCTGCACCAGACCAATTATGACCTACACCCAACACTGCAAAGAAAATGTCTGTTTTACCCTTATTTTTTCGGATACTTATATCCGCAACACAAATAAGACAGTTCCAGATATACAAATTCAGAACTATAATGTGCCTTTCGGATATGAAAATCCGCAGCATAATAATGTCTTCTGAATGCTAAAATCTAGAAGCTTTTTTTTTTCATTCCATGTGAAATTCCGAAAAAGATGACAAGGGCAATTTGGGGTTTAAAAATAAATGATGGGTGCAGATCAAAATTGATCTGGTGCAAGGAGAATTAGCCTACTCTTGGTCCAAATACGAAGCCAAAATCCTACACTACTTGGCCCAATTATTCTATTCTATTAGGCCCAATACATGACCCAAGAAATACTAAACTACTTTATACAATTAATAAAACAAAAGTTTGGCTCAAAATGATGTTGACTTGTCTCCTCTAAAGTCAACTGAGACTCATTCTTCTTGTATTTTTTTTTACCAACACTCTAATTGATGTTTGGATGGCTTGGATGTCTTATTGGATATGTTTTATATCTTCCTTCATCCTAGAGTTGTTCTCTTTAGTGTGCCTACAAAAGTCTCATTAGGCTCATATGTGTTAGTAAAAGCTTAGACAAACTCTAGGTCTTCATCCTCCTTATTTTGTAAGTGTTTGTGGCTGGACAGTTTCCATCAGTAGGACTAGAGGTTAATTTGATGTTATTGTCACACAAGTTTTAAATCATTGGCAAGCTTAACTACATTAGACTAATGATGTTTTCTTCATTAGACTACTACATGACTGCAATTATGTTGTTTCATCACTCTTAGGCAGTTTCTTTTTGCACCCCCATGTTTTTCTTCCCGCACTCCCACACTCTTATGCAAAGACTAAATTGCCCTTATTAGTTTTTAAAATTCCAAAAATACCCTACCCTAATAAAAACCTAGAAAGTGCAAAGTTATTTTCTTCTTGCGCAGTCGTTTTGATCTCCTTCTTGCAGCGACACCTCCAAATTAGAAAAGTGCATCCTCCTCTCAATCCTACACATCTCTTTGTGATTTAGAGTGCTCTTGGCAAAGGTAAGTAAATATTTTTGTTTTTGGATCTGTAAATCCGTTTTTTTATGGATTTTTGTTTCCGTAATTGCTTGTTCACATTCCAGCTTATAGAATTTGGTAAACTTTCGAATTATAGAATACAGATGAATTTCGGCTTTTGAAATCCGGTAAAATCCTGAATTTAAGCTTCTGGTAAAATCCCGAATTTGTGGTTTTGGGAATGTTCCAGATTTTTTGTTTCGGGATTGTTCCAGATTTTTTGTTCTGGGATTGTTCCGGATTGATGTTTCTGGAATACTAATTTGTTGTTTCGTGTTTGTGTTGGCTCAAATTCGTGTTTGTGTTGGCTCAATCTCAAACTAGAGGAGTTGCGGGGTTGGGTTAGTATGCACTCGTTCATTAGTTTGTAATTTGGTTTAACTTGATTCGTGTAATTGAACAGAAATGGTGAAGACTAGAGGAGGAGGTTCACAAGGTGAACATCTACGTCCCAACCTCTGTTAGAAGAAGAAGAAGAAGAAGAAGAAGAAGAAGAAGAAGAAGAAGAAGACATGTTAATGAAGATGAAGAACATGTTGAACATGAAGATGCAGAACATGTTAAATCTGAAGAAGTTGAACCCAAATGGAGGTGGAGGATGAAGGCGCACCTGAAGTAGAAGGTGAAGGTTATCCCTGAGGTCCACTGGATGGGACACTGTTCACAGGTTATGAAGACCATATGGCCATGCAATTATGGAATGGTTTGGTAAGTAAATATGTTGTAATATGATACTTGTTCATTGTTAATGTGATATGATTTTGGTTGATTAAATTGTATATTGGTTGGTTAAATTAGGATCAAGGGGAGTTAAAATTGGTGTCTCATGGCCGAAAAATGAATAAGATGGGTGCTCCTCATCCTGAGATACTACCTGCAATGGAGTTGTCAGGTTTAACTAGGCTTGTTGGGGCAAGCTGACACGATAGACAAAGGATTATTGTGTGCCTTTGTAAAAAGGTGGCACGAAGAGACAAATTCTTTTCATTTGCCTGTAGATGAGTTGACAATCACATTGGATGATGTGTCAAATTTGTTACACCTCCCTATTATCGGACAATTTTGCACATACCCGAGCTTAGATGCAGCTGCAACGACCGATTTGCTTGTTGATTCACTTCGTGTAGATCATGGAGTAGCAATTGCTGAGACTCGTCATTTTCAAGGTGGACATGTGCATCTAAGTTGGTTGAGGGAGGTGTATGAGGACGCATGTACCAGAAGACAGTGGACCATGGTTGCACGGGCATATTTGCTACACCTAGTAGGTTGCACCATCTTTGCAGATAAGAGTGCTACGTCAGTTAATGTATCCTACTTGGGATTATTTGTAGATTTGAGGCACACCGGGGGATACTCAGCAACTACTTTGACCCACATATATGAGCAGTTGGGAGATGATTCCTAGTTCCAACTCTCAGTAACCTATAAATCCTTCTTATATCATTTGTATTTACCTCCTCTCTCACAACCTAATAATACAAATGTTTTCCTTCCTCGTTGGCCAGTTGAAGTATCCGATCTCAATATCACAATAACAAAACCAAAGTGAAACACAACTTTTCTAACCCACATCAAGAGCTCATCCCGACTACGAAATACCTACAATAATTATCATAACAAATTATTTCATTTACCAATTAACAAACAACCTAAACATACTTTACAAACTTAACTTTACCTCATTTGTAGTAAACACATTTGTACATTCATATCCCTTCGATATATTGTCTATTTTTTTGTTCCATAATGACTTCTCAATATCATCATCATGTAGACCATCCCACACATCAACCCCATCATATAGTTCTTGTTCAAATTCTTCACTATTGTCCATGCTTCTACAAATAAAAAATGAAACTAAATCATTGCATTCTGGATCCATGAGTCCATAAGTCAAACAATTCATTCCGGATCCAATAATCCATAATTCAGAAGAACCATTCTGGATGCAGAAATCCATAACTCAAAATATGCATTCTGGATCCACAAATCCGTAATTCAAATTACGCATTTCGGATTCAAAAATCCATAATACAAAATAGACATTTTGGATCCACTAATCCGTAACACAAATTAGGCTTCCGGATTTAACAATCCGGAAATCAAGAATCTATAACACCCCCTCATCCAGAAAACAAAATTTGATCAATTACGGATTCATGAATCCATAACACATTACCAGATCCCGATTTCCGATAACCACAAAATCTCCATAACCACCAATGCTAAAAAAAAAAACTTAATTCTTACCTCTATAACCCAAGCAACACTTTTGCAATGTACCCTACTCCTCCACCTTGCTCCGAACAACTACAAAAGCCCTCCACCAACAGTTGATATTCAATTATGAAGATGAACAATGGCAAAGAGAGTTCAACACGATGCCCCTTTTCAGATAATAGGTCAAGGTCAGTTTTGGGATATTTAAAAACGTGGGAGTGCAGGAAGAAAAAACCTTATTCTAACTCTATTATACTCTTGGTCCAAATACAAGGCCCAAATCCTACACTACTTGGCCCAAATATTCTATTATATTAGGCCCAATACATGACCGAAGAAATACTAAACTATTTTATACAATTAATAAAACAAAAGTTTGGCTCAAAATGATGTTGACTTGTCTCTTTTAAAGTCAGTTGAGACTCATTCTTCCTGTGTTTTTTTTACCAACACTCTAATTGATGTTTGGATGGCTTTGATGTCTTCTTGGATATGTTTTATATCTTTCTTCATCCTAGAGTTGTTCTCTTTACTGTGCTTACAAAAGTCTCATTAGGCTCACATGTGCTAGTAAAAACTTAGACAAACTCTAGGTCTTCATCCTCCTTATTTTGTAAGTGTTTGTGGCTGGACGGTTTCCATCAGTGGGACTAAAGGTTAATTTGATGTTATTCTCACACAAGTTTTAAATCATTGACAAGCTTAACTCTTATGTTTTCTTCATTAGACTACTACATTTTTTTTCATTAGACTACTACATGACTGGAATTATATTGTTTCATGATTCTTTTGAAAAGAATGATGACGAATTTATCTCACCTTTAGAAGAAAAAAATATGGTATTTGATTTCTAGTAAAAACTATAAACATGAGTGATTAAACAAAAATTTGGCAAGTTTTAAATTATTGACAAGCTTGACTCTTATATTTTCTTCATTAGAATACTACATTAGACTACTACATGACAACAATTATGTTGTTTTATCATTCTTAATTTGTCTCACCATTTGAAGAGGAAAATATGATATTTGATTTCTAGTAAAAAATATAAAAAAATTAACCAAATCCCGTAATAGACACAAAATATTTTTATTAAAAAAGTGAAATATAGTTGAAAAATTAACTCCTTATAAGTTAAATTTTGGTTGTTATGCCAAATATTAAAAATAATAAATATCAAACAAAATTAAGTGAATAGGTTCTTTAATTAACTATTATACTTGTAAACTTTTAACTTGCGTAAATTAAATTGAATAATAGAAAATATATTCAAATTGTTGGTTGTGTTAAACGTTACTTAATTGGAATTATTTAACTAATAAAATTACTTAATTGGAGTTACTTAACTAATAAAATTACTCAAGTCGACTTAACTATAAGTTATTAAATATTAAATTACTCAAATTCGATACAGGAGAATTTTGGAATGAGATAAATCCAAATCATTTTATAGATCCTTTAAAATCTAAATTATAAAATTCTAATCATAAAAGATATTTAGAATATTATTATATTCTTACATATTATTTTAAAATCTAGGAAATGCAAATTGAAATAGCCTCCCTATTAATAATATTGCATTTTGAAAATATAATTAAACTAGTTTATTTCCTTAAAGAAGAAGTGGTTGGTTGAAATGTAAAGAACACTGTTGCAATTGAAAACATAAGATTTAGCACCTGAATCAGACATGGACCTAGATAAGCCGGTAATCCTTCTTTGATTTGTGTTCTTTGTTTTCATCCAACACTAATCACTGTCATGTTTTCAATTTTGGAAAATGAATAGAATTGAATTATTTTATTGTTGTTGAACTTGCTTGCACTGCAGAAAAGTGGCCACTGCAGCAATGCATCATTTTCATCCAATCTTCAGCTCTATTCTTACTGCCATAGCTCTTGCTCATGGCGTATCCGCTTTGCTTTATGCCTCAAAGGTTCCTTCCTCACCCCTTTTTTCATGACAATGCTTTTGGTACTGTTGTTCAATCAGATTATGGTACTGTTGCTCAATCAGATTTTCAATAATCTTCTTAATGAAGGTTTCATTAAATATCAATGCAGAAGAGTAAAGTAAACTCAATTCTAATGGGAGAACAACCAAACACACCTATGGAATTAGTTATATTCCATTTTTGGGATTTTATTTTGAAATTTTGCTTGAACAACTCCATCACATCATTGGTTCTTTTATTTTGTTTTCAATTAAGAATAACTACAGTTAATATGGGAGTATAACTACAGAAAATGTTGGATTGGAATCAAGAAATTTTTGGTTTCTTTTCTTTTGATCTGATATGACTAGGAATTCCATATGAGTACAAAGAAGTGGACCTAGCAAAAGGAGAGCAGTACAGTCCAGGTGAATTCAGAGCTCAATGATATATATGCAGTGCTTTAGGAACCAAACTTAATAGTGGTTAGGAAAGTTAGTTTGACTGAAAAATCTTCCATTTCTGCTTAAATTTCAGAATTCGAGAGACTGAATCCTCTGCACTATGTTCCAGTATTAGTTGATAATAATGTTGTGGTTTCAGATTCTTATGCAATATTTCTGGTAAGTCTAATGCTACGAACACTGAAAATATTGAGTACTCTACCCAATTCCACCTGAAAAACTACTAATTTTTTGGGGATATAAGGTTGACTTTGTGGTAATATTAGCAACAAGAGAGGGAGAGGTCGTGAGTTTGAGTCTCCCATTAATAAAAACTAACATAGTAACAAATAATATTTGTTGATAAAAAACTTCTAATTTTCTATCATCTGATTATACCAGTCTTAAGGGTGTATTTCTTGGTGACATGGGTTATTTAAAGATGGAATTCAGTGGGAATTGTTACCAAGTTGTTCAGAATTCTGATGCTTGAGTTTCTTTACAATCATGCATCTCACTGATTTGGTTTGGTATTCTGTTATTCAAATTGCAACTTTATGTGTTTCACTTTTACCTTTATGGTTAGCATTTGGAGGAAAAATATACTCAGAAGCCACTGTTGCCAGTTGATCCACAGCTCAGAGCTCTCAATCTTCAGGTAAAATTCAAGATGATTGATTTGGATTTGCATCATGAATGTATTGAATCAAGATTGATTCTAACTGCTAATCCTACTGGTTTGGTATCTTCTGAAGGAATTCAGTGGGAAAAAGCTAACCTTGTTATGAATTCTTATGCTTGATATTATATAGAGGGTTCCAAATATCTGATAATGATGGTAATTTGCCTCACGTATTCGTATCTAATGCTAACACTCTTATAATTGATCAACACATATTTGTGAAAGCCTTTAAAGAAAGTAATGAAAATCCAATACAGCTAAGTATGAGACAAAAAATCATGTATAATATAAAAGCATAGAAATCTGTCCCTTAATGAACCAAATAGGAAAGCTGCCCTCTATATAGAAGATTTCAAGAAAGGTATGAGATTGATATTATTCTTATTTGTAGACAATTGGCCATGATTTATGATAAATATTTATATTTTTTATTGTCCTTAGAAGTGTCTAAGAAATTATGTTCTTAGTTTGGATTTTGTAGAATTGCAATTATATATTGATCATTGCTTATGAATTTGTATACATACATATCTATACATAAATATAAATCTTGCACTTACACATATAATATCTAATCTATTGTTAGAAGAATTTTATTGTCATGCATGTTGAATACACATATTATATATGTGCATCATAGAAGATATATAAAAGGACTGCAAATTAAGAGTTTGTACACTATAAAATGATTCTCCTGTCCAATATGTAATTTGAACATTTGTATCAGGCTCAAATAATTGTGCTTTGGAAATGAGAAGGAGCTAGATCATGTGTGACCCCAAATCTTTCTGTAGCTTGGCTACTATTTGATGATTATCTTATTTTACAGGTAGCAAGTATTGTTCACTCCAGTATACAGCCTCTTAACATGCTTGCTGTTCTGGTACGTTCTAATTATTTTGATCTGAAATGCTTGGATTCGCATAATGCTCAAATATTTTGGATTTTTTACACATATTTTTCTACAGAAAGATATGGAGAAAATGTTTGGTGCAGAATCAAAACCGTGGGCTCAATTTACCATTGACAAAGGTTTCTCAGGTACAACATATTCTATACTATTATTTCCTTGTTTTCTGAATTTTTTTTATATCTATTCAGCTCTCTTACTTTCACTTGGAAAATGTCCAGCTCTTGAAAAGCTGCTGAAGAATTTTGCTGGAACATATGCCACAGGGGAATGTATCTATATGGTATAATCTTGTTGCCCCAAAGCCTTCTTTCACTTTTTACTTAATATAATGGTTTGCTCCAATATGATGGGAAGCCTTATTTTGAATCTGTTCCATGTTGTGGTCAATGTCAATTCCTGAAATATTTCTTGATCTCTATTTATTAAATGGAGAAAGGAAAAATTGAAAATGGAACTTTCTTTACCTTAGTCTGGCAGAAAAAAATTCCCCCTCCAATTTTACCTTTTTAAACTGTTATGGTGGGTTTCTCCAACATAGATTTTGAAATTTTAGTCTGCTACCAAAATGAGTTTCAAGCATTATCTAATTCTTTCTATTTTGAGACTCTTGCTCTTTTGGAAGTGAACTTTAACTTTCTCTGCAGCTAAGGGCCCTTGTTGTATATTCATAATCTTCAAAGGATCATATTCCTTATTGTAACTTTCATGTCCATCTTTTCACTTAAAATGTTTACTATACTCAAATGAACAATGTAATGACATTGATATCTAATGTGAAAAATATTTTGAAGTTAAACACTTATACTTCCAACCTGGAAAGGCATATATAACAAAGTAAACGCTGCATTATGCAGGCTGATGTATTTTTGGCACCACAGATAGAACAGGCAGTTCAGAGGTTTGATATCGATATGGTAAAGTATAGTTCTTACATTTTCTTAATATATTTCATTATATACAAATATTGATTCATAAGCCTGAGTGGTTGGGAGTGGATATAGAATTCTTCTCATCTCTTTTCTTCACTCTCTTCTATTGTCTTTTATTTTTTTTTTAATAAACACGTAATATAATGGTTGTATCATTTGGTGATGTATCTTTGAATGAAGTGTCACTTTTACCAAATAAAGCTTACTTATATTAGGACCTAAGAATTAAATTAAAGGTGTTAAAATTCCCCTAATATTAGAATTTAACATTAGAGGGTCCTAATAATTTTACTTATTTTTAAAGTAAGATGGTCTTAAAATATATGGGATGATTTATAAAAATGGTGAATAATTGCATAACAGATTGGAGAATGCAGTTGGCACTTGAGAAAATCATGTTAACTTTCACTAGAAATAGCTTTAGCAAATAGCAGTTCCAACTTTCTGAAGTATTCTAGGATGATTTTATTTTATAAAGAACTATAAAATTACTGGTGACTCTAAAGCCTTAACAAACAACTGTGTTTATATCATTTTGTTCCAAATCTCCAACCTTTCTTTTGGGTTCATGTTTGGTTTTTGTGGTTCTAGTTGGAGCATGGGAGGAGATTTCAACTTTCTCAGAGATCTCAAGAAAACACTAGGGAATGAGAAGCTTTGATAACTTTGTTAGAGAGATTTTACTCTTTCACATGCTTGCCTTACCTGGACTGTAACTAGGACCTGTGGTTTCATATCATTTGGACAGATTTCTTTTCACTAGTGTTTGAGAGGAAGCTTCCCTTGATCTTACACTAGAAACACTACAAAAAACAGTTTCTAATCACTTCTGATAGGAGACCAGTGGTTAAGAGAGTGTATGTAAGGGCTAATAGAGGTTAAACAGCAGTAATTGAGAAGCTTATAAATAGGAGGATAAGGGGTGGTAGTTGGCAGTTAAGAATCATTTCAGAAAGGAGAGGAGAGGTCTATCGAATACATCTTATATAGGTCACATTGATCAATAGTAATTTAATAAAATACTGTCTCTTTGCCTTATTCTTCTCTCCAAAACTATCCATTCCATCAGTTGAGTCCTATCAACTTCTCTGTTGTTTTGCAGCCGCGGTTAAATGGGACTATACTTCTTTGAAATTTGAAAAGGTGTAGGTTTGTTAGCTTCTTTCTTGTTAATTGTCAAGGAGGTTTGGTATTCTTCTGCTGTTGAGGGGTAGGAAGATTTTATTGATCTCTCAGTGCAACCAAGACAGGAGGAATTGGTCTCTTGATTCTTCAGGATTCTTTTCATGCAAATCTTATTTCCAATTTCTCAATTTTTCTTGACAATCTTTTCTGCTGCATAAGCCAATTTAGAAATCAACTCTTTCCTCTAAGACAAAATATTTTATTTAGACTACTTCTCTTAATTTTAGAGGCTTTGACACCAATGTATGGATGCTAAAAGGCTTTGGTGGTGTTCTCAGTTTGAAATAGTTTGGTATATGGTTGGAAAGAAATGCTATAACTTTCATGGCTCTTTTAGCTTAAGGGGATGTCTATGGTGGTAGATATTCAAAGATTGACATGCTACTCTACATGCATTACACTCATAATTTATGCTCAATTCTCTCTTAATATAAAGTATTTCTTATCCTCATTCTCCATAAAATTCTTTTTCAATCACAATAAATGCTTCTGCCAGAGAGAAGAAATTATAAACCATGTACATATTTTGAACATTTACAATTTTGTGAGTTTTTGCAGTCCAAATTCCCTGCCCTGAGTAGATTATATGAAACATACAAAGCTTTGCCAGAGTTTCAAGCCTCATCACCCCAAAGACAACATGAGGCCTTCATTCACAAACCTTGACTGCCTGAGAATCTGAAATTTCTATTTTATTTTGGCTGTGGAGTTACCATGCAAATTAAACAGTTGTCACAACACAAGGCCTTCTTATAAATATGCTTGTACTTGGCAAACTTATCTCATGTGTATGCCTCACAACAACTTCATCAGTTGAAAGTTGAAACTGGGTTTCCTTCAGTTCAATGGTTTGGTTCTTCAAATATATCACTACAGTACTTATGCCACGCTCAATATCAAAAGTATATTGAGTCAAACTTTTTGTTTATGCAGAACTGTTTAAACAGTCTACAAAGCTATAAAAAAATAATATTGCTAACATTTTATATGAATATGTAATGTGTAGTTTAATATTTTAACTCTTTTTTTAAAGTGAATAAATGTGTAAATTGAAAAGAAATTATCTATCATCAGTTTTAGGTTAATTAAGATCATCAAGTATTATTCCAATTAAAGTTAACAGCGTGTATAATAGTGTATTCATTATATATATTCAATGAAGAATGAATTATGTACATTATTATATCATAATAAATCTTAAGCCCGTCTAGCTCAGTTGGTAGAGCGCAAGGCTCTTAACCTTGTGGTCGTGGGTTCGAGCCCCACGGTGGGCGAAATAATTTTAACTTCTGAAAATGAGATGAGTGACTTCCTTTGTTTCTCAATGCCATATTTGTTAATTTGAAAGAGGTTCCTATGCTGTGTTTTAAATATTTTAATCATATTTGTACTCAAACAATATGGAGATTTTTCATTTTTTTTAGTTTTTTCAAGCTTATTTTAGACCTTTGTGTACATGAGTAATCTTTGTCAATTTAACTAGCGCACGGATTATTTTTAAAATTTAAAACAAGTAAAATTTTCTAACCAAAAAAATACTAATCTTTGACATAATTTTACTAATCTTTTACTTCAAAAGAATACAAATAGAAAATATAATCTTAATTTTAAATATAACCAACATACATAGAAATCTGAAAAATGGAGTCTAGTTTTTAATATATTGAATGAATTAAGGGAAGGAACTATTTATACAAATGCAAGGGGAGGTTAAATAAAAATTGAGTGTGCGTTTAAAGGATAGTTTTATCCAAGAAAATATACACACCAAAACTTTCAAGAGCCTTTATTATTGTTGTTATAAATTACGCACTAGGATTCTGTAATCAAGAAGCTGGAATCAAATCTGAAATATGCTAAACTTGGAGTGTAAAATAACTTCTTAAGAGGTGTATATTTAAGTGAAATATGCTAAAGTACAATTCAAAAATAGCCTAAACTCTTTGCTTCACCAAACTTCAAATTTGGCTCATTAGCAACCAAAATCAAGTAACACTCACTACAAAATTGTTAGCCTATAAACTCAGAAAGATACAAGACTAATGAAGCTCAAATTAAATTACTACCAATTTCAAACACAAGTAATTTTCTCACTTTTTTCCCCATGGCTTCCACAAAGCCTCCCAAAGAGGATGATGAAAGAAAAGCACAATTTCTGAAGCATCTGTCGTGCAAATAAATCAGTTCAGCTATGTGCTTGACCATGCTAGAGCATTTGAGGTAGTTTAGGAATACAGTGATGGAGCTTCCCACTATTTTCTTGTTCACCAATGTTGTGCCTAAAACTGGGATGCATTCTTTTCCTGCAGAATGCAACATAATATATTCAAGATCAAAAATTGATATGCTAGATTGGAGAAGATGCAATCGAGGCTGTGCACCAAATTATAATAACGGCTCAAAACCTTCCACCCAAAACATTCACAACAGCCAAACATGTTGGTCCTCCTTCCCAAATTATATATCAAACTCTTCATGAAATTTCTCAAGTTATTTTTTTAATCTTCTAATGCTACCGAAAACAAGAAAACCATACATGTAAGAGAGTTGAAAAAATTACAATTGATACAGGAAGTGCATTAGTAACCTGGATTACACACAATTAAATAATGCACGTTTTACCTTCAATGTTGAGCAATTATGATAGTGCTTTAGATTTTACTTTCTTTTTTCTAGAACTTTTATGCTGAGGGCCTTCTTGTGTCTCCATAAGCAGTTCGTTAAGCATTTCTGACCATAAAGCTTCAAAGCACCGGTGAAAACTCTGCTGAAACCAATCCAAAATTTCTGGAAATAGTTCCCTTGGATTCTCCTTCCACACCATTCTTAGCACAGCAGAGGAATCAATCAACCTGCTATTTAACTTGCTTAAAAGGTTTCCAACCCTTTTCTGACCAAATGCTTCTTTCTTCATGATACTTTCAGGGGGAGCTGACATATATTTTCGAACAGATCTTAAACAGGGACACACCTGGCCTTCAAGCAAAGCATAGGCAAACACTTGCACCCGATCTTCATCATTGCTAATTGGCAATGAATGCATTGGAAACTTCCAAGAGAAACGGCCAAAGGTTGGGGTTACCCAACATTTTACTTGGTCAGTCTGAGCATCATAATAAGGTCTAGGATCCTTCAGGGGAGTAGAGAAGACGCATGAAGACTTTGCATGCTCAACAAGCCAAGCGGGCTCAACACTTGTTACTCCATGCATATATGCTCTCGTACTTGTTATCCCTTCTTTATTTGGTCTTTTGGTCTCTAATAGTTCATTGTAGACCACATACTCAGGGCCTACAGTGGAAAGTGATGACCAACGATGAAGTAAAACACTCTCATCAACCATGCATGATTGATACCTTAAAGCACGGGAGGATTTCTCTCCATCGGAGGCCCTAGAGAAAGATGTAATACGTTTAGCAACCCTATCTGCCCAGCCAGCACATATTGCTTGACAGATAAGCCTTTCCTCAACAAGAGAAAGTGGGTACTTTTCAGAAGAAACCTGCCATGCACACTCAACATCCTCTAATGTTCCATGGATCCATGAGTACTCTTCTTCAAGAGCACCTTTATCACTCTGATGAAAGACCAGTTTAAGTAGCTGTTGCCGAAGTTTGGACATTTCATCCATGGTTTTGAAATGCAATGCATAGTCATCACAGAATTCTACTGATTTCTGTGAATGTTCAAAACACTGTAAAGCATAAGCTATGGTGAGGGCATCACTTGTGATAACTCGAAATTTCTCGCGGGCAACTTTCGCTGTTGCTTTTAGTTTCTTTCTGCTTGACTTTCCCTTTTTATCAAAGTCTTTCTCACCATCTCCCATTCTAGATTTCTCAGAAATATTTGAATCTCTGCTGTTATCATCTTCATATTGCATTATAAAAGGATTTGACAAGCTCAACGCTGCAGCAGCTGCAACAGCATATGCCAAAAGCAAATTTGAATTACGTTTAAGCTCATGTCTCGTATTTTTAATAACAGTCAGGAGCATTCTAGAATGACGAGGACTCAAGGGATAATGTGCCATGGCTTTTCCCAACAGCGTAAGTTCATCCTTGCTATCAAGTGCTTCAAGAGATTTCAAGCAATTTTCAGCTTCGAGCAAAGAAGCAGCTTTAAGAGAAGTAGGAAATGGGAAGTTTGCAACCTGGATGAGAGAAGCAAAATTAATGAGTAAACAAATACCTCAACCTAAAAAACAGAATAGAAAATAAAGGAAACTCCAATTTGACTGGTAGGAAATGAATAGATCACATAGCCAGACATTTGCAAAACTTGATAAATTTTACCAAATATAACACAATTGACAAAGCAGGAGAAAATTTGAGATTATAATGCTTTAGAGCCAAACAGCAACAATCTAAACGAATGCAATCTTCTAAATGATATATGTTGAGTAAGACCATTGCGCTTATGAAGGATTCCATTTCCTCACTCAGCCCATGATAAATAGCCAAGCTGAAAGGAGTACATAATGAACTACTTCCTACCATACCTTCTAATGATAGCACCAGACATAAAAAAAAGGAAATGCAATGAAACCTCAACCGATTAAGTAATACACTTAATCTACCTTTTTAATATGCATGGATTTCAAGAGAAGGACAACACCATGAACAGGTACTTTCTCAACTTCTGCAGGAGAGTGCTCAGGAAATTCATTATTAAAGGCTGCAGAAGAATAGAGACGGTAACAGTGTCCAGGTCCAGTTCTTCCTGATCTGCCTGCACGCTGTGCAGCAGATGCCTTACTTATCCATTGTATTTCGTATGTCTCCATGCCATTAGAGGGGTCATAATTCTTCACCTTTTCTCTTCCAGTATCAACCACATACTTTATCCCTGGGATGGTTAAAGATGTTTCAGCAACATTTGTTGCAACAACTACAAGCCGCTCTCCCTCCCCAACTTCTTCAAATACACAAAGTTGAGCTGCTGCAGGAAGCATGGCATACAGAGGTAGAACACAGAGTGCACCTGGAGGACTGCAATTTTCTTTTGTTTTTTTCTCCCTGAGAACTTTTGATTGGTCTAAATTACCTTCTGTGTTAGCAAGAAATGTCTTCTGTTCATTTGAGGAGCTTAATGCGGCTTGCCAAGACAATTTTTCAAAAGCAGCCTTTAGTGAAGCAAGACTTCCCGCCTGTCCTAAGGCATCCACAATATTACTATTGTTCTCCGGAAGCTCAAGATTATCATCATCAAATTCCAGTTCACTCTCTGTTTCAGTGTCATAAGAAAAATCAGATTCATTCTCATTTGCATTATCCTCATCTTCATCATAACCACTAAATCTATCAGTTTGCTGGATGGATGAACTTCCATGAACCTCAAATGCTTCATTGATCTCGCTAATATTTACTCCCTCAACAGAGTTTGTTTCATTGACCACAGTGCTAGCAGTTTGCACAGACCCTTCAACTTTTTTCTTGATAAACTCCCTTGATGCTTTCCGTAATTTCCTGCACAAGTCCTCTACTTCCCTTTGCCCAGTAACAAAGACAAGTATGCCCCCAGATGGCAACCTCTTGTGAATTGCCAAGACCTTCTTATATGCTTCTCCAATGTAATCTGTTTTCTCTGTTTTCTTTGAGAAGTATACTGCTACTGGAAATTGCCTCGTAGGAACTTCTATCACAGGTGGAGCAGTATGGAATAACTTCCCAGAAGTGAAGTCTTGTACTCGCAAGGTGGCACTCATAAGCACAAGTTTTAATGGAAAAATTATTTTTTCAGGACTTATAATTTCTCCTGAAAGTATCATCTTCTGTTGTTCATTATAAATCTGTCATCATAGCAAAATAAAAGACCATCTTGATTAGAATGTCAGAGGCACAATTAATATATATAGAGAATATTTCATTTGTAAAATAAAGAACTTTCATGCTAACCATTTGGCGAGTTTTAATTACACGTGAGAGCATCCCAATCAAAATGTCCGTGTTCAAGCTCCTCTCATGGGCCTCATCAAGAATTAAGACAGAATAACGTCTCAACAAAATATCATTCTGCACCAGTTATTCCATTAAACAACATAAGTACATACAATTCTGTAAATCTCTTACAAATTTTGTTTTAGTGTAACTATAGAATGGAGTCATCATAACAACATTACTAAAATAATAGCAAATGACAGGAAAAATTTAATAAATCAATTTTCAGTTTCCAATCTAAAGTGACATGGAATATGGATCATCCTAAAATGTGCTCACATTCACATACAAATAGTAATGTTCTCAAATATATCACAAATGAATACATGTTCTCAAGTGGTTTGACTTGGAATGATTAAGATGTTACACAATAAATAATACATTAATAGATCCTATCATGCATTAAGTTTTAAGTAATATACAAGGATCCTTGTTTCTTAATAAAAAAAAGTTCCTACGTTCATGTGATTATATGATAGAAGGAGTTCTCAATATTAAAAATTGTTGGTAGTAGGGGTAATAACAACCTGAACTTCTCGTAGCAAAATTCCATCAGTCATAAACTTGATAGAACAATTTTCACCAATCTTCTTGTCGTATCTGACTTGAAAACCAACCCCCTTCCCTAAATGAAGCCCAAGCTCATATGCCACACGCTTAGCTGTTGCAAGAACAGCCACTCGACGTGGTTGAGTAACACCAATGATACCCTTACTTGAACCGTAACCAGCTTCAAAAAGAAACTGGTAAATTTAAAAAACAAAAAGAAAATAATCAGTAGGTAAGCTAAATAAAATTAAGGATGCTATGCTATCACCATAATCAGGCATCAGACAAACTCACCTGAGGAACTTGAGTTGTTTTACCACACCCAGTTTCTCCACATATGATAACGCTGGAACAGTCATTTATAGCTTCCATTATCTCTTGCTCCATCATAACTATAGGCAAATCCTTTCTTTTGTCTTCAACTTCACTTGGTCTATATACATGCACAACAGTAGGAACATTTGAAGGCCTTGGTGCAGAAGAATCAAGAAGGTTGTTCAATTCATTGGAGTTATGATTCTCATCTGTTCTATCCTGTCCCATGTTAACAAACAAGTGCCAAAAAGCATTAGAGCAACTTAAAGAAAGGGATCTAAAAAATTAGGTCATCAATTAATAACAAAATATGAGATATTAACTAACTACACAGGTATATAAGCATAGTGTAGTGTCTACACAAGATCATTTCTCCCCTAATTACCAATAGAAAACAAAATTTTGAAAGCATGTGTAATTTTTACATACGCAAATAAAAAGGTAAAGTGATGAATATAAGAACTAAGTGTTATATATGTGGGGTATTATTCCAATGGTCCAAATGAAACAATTGAATTATATCTTGTGCCATGATTACCCACACTAACTTGCAATTTAATTAGGCACTATACCTTTAAATTGGAGTTTTCTATTTCATCAATCGAACAAGACAACGGAGAACTTCTGATTTCATAAAGTTGTTTGACAGTGGAAATATCAGCAGGATTTTCGGAAACACATTTATAATCTTCAACCTCATTGCCATGAACCAGTTCTTCAGAGGACTCCAAAGATGTTGAGGTTGTATTTAAGACTTCTTCAGATCTAATGGGTTGAATTTGAATGTCATTTTCTTCGAATTCATCATCTTGTGCTAAATGAATCTCGTCCATCAGAGGTTTCTTAGACAACCCATTATATGAAACCTTCAATCCTTCTTTCAATAAATGAACAGTCCTCCTACGCTTTTCCTTCATAGTCTCGTTCTTTAAATATATGACAGCACCAGTAAACAATCAGTCTCAACACTAACTAATTTTACCATAAATCTATCACTGTTTCAACAATACATACCCGATTTATATTGCATGAGGACTGCAAAAGATGATATGCATACTCTGGAAGTGTGTTCTCGCTGGAAAAAAATACTTCAAGCTTTTATCAACGACCCACAGAAAACAACATCAAAGAAAAAACTGTAACTGAATAATAAGTCATTCACATACTTCATTGTCTTAATAGCTTTTTCCTGCAGAAGTTGTTTATCCCTGTCATCCTACATAGGCAACCAAACAAACTGAGACTAATAACAGAAGAGAAGAGAATGAAAAGCATTCACTTCTTGTCTACCCAACAAACCTCAAACTTCCTCTTCCTCTTCTGAGGTTTGCTCAATTTCTGTTTCTTATTTGATTGAGTTTTTCCATGATGCTAAACAAACAGAACTTTGATCAGACAAAGTTTGTAAACATACAAAATTGAATAAACAAAATAGCATGTTCAATTCAAGTGTCTCTACCTGTTCCTTCCCTTTCTTTTTCTTCATCCTCTTCGCAGGCAAAATAAATGCATTGCTATCACCATCTCCCAAACTAGCCAAAAGATAAACATGCAGGTCATTTAAAGACGCATTAAAAAAAAGGTGGTTTGCCTCAGTTTGCAGCTTCCACAAAAAGGGGGTAATTTTACCTTTGAGGATTGATTTCAGTAACATCTCCAGAGCTTACCCAAGTTTCCATTTTGCTATGCTCAGAAACCAGTGCTTCCCTACACAGCAGAGGAATTCCATGCAAAATGAATTAAGACAGATAATTACGAAAAAAAAACATTTTCTTTGTTCTCAAACGGGCTACTCAGACATCAGGCAGCAGAACTGCAAAGATAGCCTATTTCTTTACTTCTAGATCTATGAAACTAACAAGCATTCAAAAAGCTATTGGAATTTCGATAGAATCACAATTTTGATTAAGAATTTCAAATCACTACAGAATTCGGGAATCGGGAAAATAGTGTGGCTAACCTGCAATGACGTGTGAGTGTGTCACGTGCAACAGATTTAGGTGAAATGGAAGGCGGCGGCAGGGAGCTTCGTTGGAATTTGACGGCGGCGCACGGCGGTAAGGGGCTGGGAAGAACTTGCTTCTTCTGTATTTTTTTCAGAGTGCAGCAAATAGGTTAATACGCTGGGCAAATTATGTCGTTTTGATGATTTCAAAAACCACTTTATTTTATCATTATTATACATTTTTCTTGATAATTTTTTTCTATCTTTGTCATCTCTAATTCTAATTCTAAATTAAATTTTATTTTTAAATAATTAGAAAGAACATTGTAACACGATATAAACTATTTATTTTAATTTAAAATACACTTTACACATTTAAAATATTTATTTGTTATAGATTTTAATTTTATAAAGTAAATATTTGTTCCGTATTTTATATGTTATTCTATGTATAATAAGAGAAATTTTGTGTACATGAACACAAATAATGCTCTTTTATCTTTATTTATAACATCACTATTATATAGCATTGAAGGTAGGAGATTTATATCGTATAGTATGTGATCAGTTCTTTTTAATTTTAAATTTTAAAATTTAAAATTATTTTATTTTATTTTAAATATATTAAATTAATGTAAATATTAAGTTTTATTTTGTTAAAATAAAATAACGTGATAGAAAATGGAAACACACGTGTATTGTCAGACCCGTTTATGAATAATAATATTTGATTTAGATGAAGAAAATATTTTATATATATTTTAAAAAGAACATTTAATTTCATTCGTTGAACTACCCAAAGGTTTAAAAAAAACTCATAGCGTAAATATAGTTTTTTATATAATATAAAGAGAAAAGTTTTAAAATAAATGGAAAATTAATATTTTATTTAAAAATATTAGAAATAGAAAATTAAATATTTTTTGTCATTTACTAAAAGTAGTTATCTCTTTTAAATTTATTTTTTCTAAAATTTTGAAAAACTCTCATTCTTTTCTTTATATTTGATAATCCTATCTTGAAGATCTTAAAATTAGGTCAAGATTATTTGATTAGATTTTTCGTCAGCAGAATTTTTTTTCTTTTTTTATACATTTTTCTTTTTATTTTTTAGTTATGCATGGATGAAATTTTGTTCTTATATACGTAATATGACTTAAAGATAAATCACTGTTTATATTTATGATATATTTAGTTTTTGAATCACAATATCCATTATTAAGTCAAGATTTTTTTAAGTTTTTTATATGTTTATTTTGAGAAAGGTAATATTTTTTAGATGATAAAATTTATTTTTCAGTTGATTTATATGAATATGAAAAAAAATAATAGATATGAAGAAAAAAAATTATAAGTAATCACTAAGGTTTGTTTGGACTAGGGATGGATTGAGGGAGTAGAAAAGAAAAGAAATAGAGTAGAATGTGGGGTTGATAGGATTAAGAGTCTCTTTATTTATATAGATGTACTCTTCACAAACAAATATTTGAGGATATATCACTTATGATTTTGAACAAAAGAAGATGAGAGGATATATTTGTTAACAGTCAATATTTTCTCTCCTTTAAATGAAGACATAAATGAAGACAAGCCTATGAAAAGCGAGTTCAACATTGTATTTTTTATTTTATCCTTTTTTTTATGCACATGGATAGTAGACTTCATTACAAATATTAGTTATTAAATAAATTTAACTAACACAAATATTTTAATAAAATGAAATGATAATAATTAATAATAAAATAAAATTTTAATACAAAAATATATAGTTATTTATAATAAAAAAGTTATATAATAATTTTTATTATTATAAAAAATAATAATAATACTACTTACATTTAATACAAAAGAATTTTTTAATTATAATTTTTTAAATTTATGAATATTTAAATTATTTATTTATAAATAACAATTTTCAATTTTTACATATATTCAAAATTTTACATGTAAATTGTTTTTCATAAAATAACTCGTATTTTTTCCAAAATTAATTATTCAACTATATAAAAAATAACTTACATAATTTTAATTCACCAAAATTTACACAAAAATAATTAATATTTAATTATTATATTTTTTTTAAAGAAAAGGGTAAATTTGTAATATTATATCTTTTACATCTTTAAGAAAAATAAATATATTCTCACAACATCACATCACTCACAAAGTTCAATAAATTTTTCTCACAAATCTAGTAAAACACTTCCTTTTCTCTCAAAACTTCACGTATCCACTCTATCAGATTCTTACACTTTCACTTATTAGTCCAAATACAACTAAAGGAAAAATAGTTGAAAATGAAGAGAAAGTTTATGAAAAAATTTTATTGATATTATTGATATAATATAATTATTTATATTATATTTAATAAAATATTTTTTAAATATTTTTTAAAATAATTTGATTTAAAAATAAACAAATAATTAGTTGTTATATTAATTAAATTAAATATTATTTAAAAAATAAAAAATTATATATAATATAAAGTAATTTTATTATTAATAAAAACTTATAAATATTTATAAATTGGATACCAATAATTAAAAAACTATTTTAAATAATAATAAATTTTAAATATATAAAATAATATATAATATAATCATGTCGTAATTAATTATTTTTTTCTTAGTATTTTTTCTTTAAAATTAAAATTTATTTAATAACTTTTTTTTTTAGTTTACATTAAACAGGTAAAACATTTTCAATAGAAAAAACACACCAATCCAAGACATTAAAACAAATGTCAAATTTAGTCAACAACATTTAAGCATGTTTATAACTTTAGAAACATTCCAATATAATCATTTTTTTTCATATACAAAATCACATTGTTCTACTTAGATATCGAGAGGCCGGATGCCTGACCATCCTAGACGGTATGACGACCTTTCGCCAAAAACAACGTTCATATCAAAACACAGGTTAGCAACTTAAATCTTGATTAAGAGATGCAAAATATGATAAAATGATTATTGGGCCTGTATTAACCCTTTTGACAACATAAATCCCAATAGAAAAGTATAAATAAGAGGAGACCCCATGGTGAAAGGTAATGATTGTTTAAACTCTGAATTGAACCAATTAGATAGATCTTCTCTAACTTGAGCATTGAAGTATCTTTGCAGGTACTCCACCCTCTCGGACCTACAAGGAAGATAGTTGGATTTGAAGAGAAGACAAGAACAACTCGATTGGGGATATTTGGTTTCGGATAAGTCGTAAGAACATTTTGGCGTTCACCGTGGGACCGAAAGAAAAACCTATTGAGAAATCGCATGGTAACCTCCGAAACATGATGGGGAAGACAGGAAGAACAAAGAACCATCCGTGGACCCGATAGTTATGATGTTGCTATGAAGAAGGAACTTGAAAGCATGAAACGGATGAACAAGGAAGAAATAAAAACCCTGAAGGCCGAGAATGAAGTAATGAAGAAAAAACTGGAGCTTGGGCACACGTTGACAGGTCAGGAAGAATCAAGAAACCATGAACACTCTGAAAGTAAGACGTTGACGAGAATGGAAGGAGAAAACAAGTCACATCACCGCACGGTACACACCACTTCTAGTGGATCCATGGGTCGTCGGCACGTCGACACCCCTTCACTGAATCAATCATGTAGATATCGCTCCCGCATAGTTGGAAGAGTCCAGCGATTGATAAGTACGATGGCAGTGGCGACCCGGACGAACATGTCGACGCCTACGTTACTCAGGTTAGCCTATACACGACAGACGATGCCCTACTCTGTCGTGTCTTCCCTACCTCGCTAAAAGAAGTTGCGTTGAATCGGTTCACCCGTCTCCCACCCCTCACGATTGACTATGTTTGACACCCTTGTGTCAAAATTCTCAACCCAATTCGCCACAAGTAAACCTCACCATTTGACTTCCCTCACCCTAGTTAACATCAAGCAAGAGAAATCTGAAATGCTCTGATCATTCATTGAGAGGTTTGGTAAGGTAGCCCTCAGTATTCAAAACTTAAGCCCAGAAGTAGCCCTGCACCAACTAGTAACCGCCCTCAGACCGAAACCTTTTTCCTATAGCCTATGTAAAAGACTGGTTGGTAGTATGGACGAGCTGAGACAGCGGGCCGCGAAGTTCATGCAACTAGAAGAGCTCAGGAAATTCAAAATGAAGGTCACCAAAGATATGGGAGTTCGATAACTAGAAGAGGTACCCCAACTAATACGACCATCGAGAAGACAAAGGGAATTTATGAAACCAATCAGATTTTCACAATACACCCGCTTGAGGTCGAACGGTCAAGAGTCCTCGATGAAGATTTGAAAACTGACTTGATACTACCTTTCAAAAGAACCCCTACTCCCTCCAACACAGACCAAAGTCGACATTACTGGTACCACCAAAATTTCGATCACATAACCGAAGAATGCATTGTATTGAAAGACAAAATCAAAGAATTAGTGCAAGCCTGTCACTTGAAAAATATTGTGAGAAATGATTGGAGGGAGGATAGAAAGTATGATCGACGAGAACCCAAAACCAACCGAAGAGATTAATGGTCGAGATCACGAACGCTAGAGCATAGGGTCGACAGGGAAAGAGGAAGAGGCGTACCACCCAAGGGGATTATTAACACGATAGTCGGTGGGTTCGCGTGAGGAAGAACTGTTTACCCGTCCCGAAAACACCATATTCGTAGTCTTCGCTCTATTAACTTCATTGGGATTGGTGGACGCACAATGTCGCTGATAACCTTCACTGATGAGGATTTAAGGGGAAGAGACACAAATTAGGACAACCCCATGGTAATAACAATCGAAGTGGCGAACTACACCGTTATGAAAACTCTAGTCGATTAAGGGAGTTTGATAGACACCCTTTTTCTTAAAACCTTCAAAAAGTTGGGGCTTTCTCCGGATGTAGTCCTCCCTTATGACGAACAAATCGTTGGGTTCTTGGGAGAGAGGGTAGACACAAGAAGTTACGTTTATCTTGTTGAACCAAGTGGTGTTCAAACTTTGAAGAATCCAAACCCTTTGAAGGATGTTGAAGGCTTGGATGTGCTTGTTGTTGCTGAGCTGTCTTAGTTAGGATCTGGGGTAGTTTGACTTTTGTAATCCATTCTAGATTGAATCCAAAGCATAGGCATTCTCAATCTTTTAAAAGAAAAGTGTTTTTCAAACTAAGTGAAAAACAACCGATTGTTTTGTCGAAACAACCGATTGTTTTATACTTAGATGTTTTGAGAAAAGATTGAAAACTGTTTTTCAAATGGTTAAGCTGTTGAAACCAAAACAACCGATTGATTCGAGGAAACAACCGATTGTTTGTTTTGGTACCATAACAAAAAAACTGTTTTAGCTTTGACTAAGCTTTAAATGCTTTATCTGTTTACGCTCCAGTCTTTAAATGCTTTGACCAATCATTAAAAGCAATGAATAAGTTTGTTAAGATTTGATAACAAACAATATCTTTGAATAAATTCAGAAAAACAGATTTCAGTAACAATCTTTTGAATACAAGTTTTTGAGTTTTTCAAAGAGTTGAGATTGCTTAGAGTTTGTGATTGATCAAAGAGTGTGAGATAGGATTTCTGCTTGTATTGATTTCAGATTTGCTTCTG
>Ga0123342_1001981_pt1 | contig 34363 bp, 19 predicted proteins | sample Turbeawhitnodule_FD_89960 | JGI IMG/M metagenome (GOLD analysis project Ga0123342, IMG submission 89960) | Root nodule microbial communities of legume samples collected from Mexico - Turtle bean Mexico white nodule | ecosystem: Host-associated > Plants > Roots > Nodule | place: Mexico: Nepantla... | reverse complement strand
CTGATTCTTGGAATTTGCACTATTTATATTACCTTAATGGACCTTCGTTGATGAGCCGGATTAGGAGATTGGTTCATGTTTAGGATTGTGCTAAGTAATCTTTAATTGTGGGTTAACCCGGTTGACTTAGTCAACTCATGACTCGTCGGATCGGTTGGCATCGTATTACCACGCGACCTTCCTTATCGTGGGTGAGTGGTCAGATGGTCTGGGATTCTGACCAACTCAGGGTGGTCGACCGGCCGTACCAGTAAAGCTAAAATTATAAAATCTTTAATTAGATATCAAAATTTTGACATATTATTATGATAAAAAGTTTAATATTCCCTTCAAAAAATTTCATGCCTGTAAAAACAATAATGGAAAGGAAATTAATTATTATAAAATTAAATTAATTACTATAAAATTAAATTAAGGTGTAACAATTATAAAAACAAAAACTTATTCCATCCAAACCAAAAAAATCAATGTAAAATTCAACTTCATTTTTTCAGAAATAATAGTGTATTTTCAATTTAAAATAAAACACTATTAAAAAAAATTCTTCAACATACCAATGACAACTTCAATTTTTTATTTTACTCAAAGTCAAAATTGAATTTAAACTGCTCATTATTACGGCCTTCAATGTTGTCTTTTCCTTTCGATTTAAAACGACGTGGCATTTGCCTAAATTTCCAACACCATTTTCATTTCATTTCAATTTCAATTTCAATTCTCTCTGTTCATCGATCGACTCTGGACCATCCACGCCGCCGTTTTTCACGGCAGCTCCGGCCACTCTCTCATCGCCATTCAGGTTTCTCTCTCATCGTCCCTTCCTTTTACTTCAATCAATAATTATTCGTTACTTTTCTTCTCCTTTCGGAAATTGAAATAATAATAAGAAACCTAATGTCGTTGTTCTCTGCCTAAGAACAAATTAGACGATCTAAGCATGCAAGATCTGGTTGACGTCTATTAGGCTTACTTGCCGTTTTTCTTTGTTTATTCTATTGCGATTTGTCAGATCTAGTTCGCAAATCCTAATTGCAATAACGAGGTATTAGCTGAATTGACGATATGAGCTGCTACATCGTGTGCCATGCATTGGTTTTCCTGTGAATTTCGTTTAGTTTAGACCGCAATTACCTCATTGTTGCACTATACGCGTTCTTCATTTTTTAAAAATGTGTTAGTTATGCTACTTTTTGTTCAATGCTTTGCAATTTGAAGAATATGTTTGGAACTGCGAGTTTCTGTCTCGAGAGGAAAAAATAGATTGTTGGATTGTGAAGTTGGGTCGATTTGGTTACTGATGTTGACGGATCAAACTTTGTTTAAAGCTGTGGTGTCAGGCCTTTTGTGGATGCTTGGTCGTGTATGAATGAGGGTTTTATTCTTTAGTTATTAAATATATTTTTAGTGGCCTATATATTATGGAAATATTGAATCAAGGGAATGTAAATACTGTTTGTGTATTTTTCTTTTATCTGCTTGAATCTATTTAACTTTGATTTGTTTGTCTCTTGGTTGGGAATTGCAGTGTATTTTGGTTTAGTTGCAAAGCTTTTGAGTCTGAGTGGAAGATTGTGAAGCTAAGAAACATGGTGAAGTTGACTATGATTGCCCGTGTTACTGATGGTCTTCCCCTAGCTGAAGGACTGGATGATGGTCGTGATCTTAAAGATGCGGAATATTACAAACAGCAAGTCAAGGCTTTGTTTAAGAATCTCTCAAGAGGACATTATGAAGCATCAAGGATGTCAGTTGAAACTGGACCTTATGTTTTTCAGTATCCTTATTGAATCATAGTTGTTGCATAATATACTCATGGTAGTCGAATAAAAATTGCTTGATTATCCTACTTGTTGTATTGTACAATGCATGAAATATCTAAGCAGTCAATCTTGTGCTGCAGAACCACTGTAGCTGTGCTACAGAGCATGTGGTTATAGGTTGCCTTGACGAACCCTGTCATGTCATAATTTTCCCACTTTCAGTCCTTTCAAATGCTAATCGGTTTTGCTCCCTTCTCTCTTTGACGTGAACCATTTGACCCAGAGCTCCCTGCTGTGTTTCTAGCCAACCCATGGTGCTATAGTGGAGTTTCCAGCCTAGCCATACACTGTCGAACTCTGACATTATTCTCTTGTATCTCTCTGTTCACATCCTTTTGAGTGTGTTCTTTTCATGTCACAGAGGGTCTTTGTTTTGTTTTGTATTCTTTCTTTCACTGTTGCACTTAGATATGTAACTTTCTTTCTTGTGTTTTGCTACATATTTCTCTCATCTTGAATTACAATTCAGATGCTTCTTTTATATATTATATGTATGTGAAAATTGGGATACTGTCTTTTTAATCCACAATCATACTTCTTTAAGTAGGTCATTAGTTATTTCCTTGTTTTCAACTGTTTTTGATATCTATCATATTTTATGTTAGTTGCAGTTTTAAAAAACGTGCTTTAACTTTATTTGGAAGAGTTTCACAGCCTAAAATGACCTTGACAGAGCCTTAGTTATATTATAGAAGGACGGGTCTGTTACTTAACAATGTGTGATCGTGCATACCCTAAGAAACTAGCCTTTCAATATCTTGAAGAGCTCAGGAACGAGTTTGAGCGTGTTAATGGGTCTCAAATTGAAACTGCAGCCAGACCTTATGCCTTCATCAAGTTTGGTAGATATCACTTTCTATACCGTCATTATCATTTTTAGCATTTTTTGTCTTTTTCTATTGGGGCTTAATCTACCTTTTTTTTTTTCTTTTCCTTTTAATTGTTTAAAAGATACATTTATACAGAAGACAAAGAAACTTTACCAGGATACGCATACTCAGCGCAATATTTCTAAATTGAATGATGAACTCTACGAAGTCCACCAGATAATGACTCGTAATGTGCAGGATGTTCTTGGTGTTGGTGAACAGTTGGACCGTAAGATATTTCTTGTAATCTCTGAATAGTTTTAGTTTTATCATTTTTGTCTGCTGATTGCTTACAATGCAACTCTAAATTTGCAGTAAGGAGCTTCATTTATTTGAGTATAATATAGAAATTGAGGCCTCTATTATACATGCAACTATTGTAGTTAGCTTTGCCTGATTTCTATCTTCATAATAAAGTCAGTTATAAAGCATGTTTTTGGAGCTCTATGATGGTATTTTTTTCCCCCTTGATATTACAGTGATTGTCATTGTTAGAGGTCTCACATCAACTAGAAATATGAACAAAATACATTCTATTAATGGGGTCAATTCTCACCTTATTAGTTGGTTTTGTGAGATTGGGTTCGGTCCAAACCCAAATTTTAAGATGGTAGAATTAACACTTATTCTAAGAGACATGCATTAGAAACAGTAGTCATTACTATGGCATAGTAGCAGAGTGGAACAGTGCTTGATTGTTATGGGATTCAAATAGCAAAACAGCTTTCTGTAGTGCCATTTTGTGTGGTACTGTGCTATAGAGTGGTGCTACAATTATATAGAGTTCAAAAACCCTTTTTTTTTTTCTCATGGAAAACTTTCTTTTATGGGTTTTTTGGGGTAAAATTGTGACTTCTCTTCCATTTTTTAATTCAATTGCTTCAGAAACATAATAGTGTCTGAAACTTTGTTAGAGTGCAAGAGTGAATGTGAAGTGCTGAATTGGGTATACATGAACAAGTTGAATAAAGACCCACAATTTTTTTATATTGAATGCAGTTTGCTTGTAGCCCTTGTGTGGAAGATCTTGCCATTTTGTCCCTCTTGACCATTCCACAGAAGTTATGTCTGCTTTTTTTTTACCACTATTCTCTTTTCTTTCACCCTTTTCAACACCTTTTTTTTTTTCCTTTTTTCCTTGAATTTCTTTACATTGCTAATTTGAATCTAATTTATGTTCCTTTTCTATTAATTTCAACAGTATCACTATGCTTTTTGTTCCTAGATTAATGATGATTGTGTCCGTAAATGTGACTAATTATTTGTCATGATTTTCCTTTTTTTTTAATATGTGAAGTACAAGTTATTTGCTTTGCATTATAATATATAAAAGAACAGCCATTACTTGCTGATATCCAACTATAGGGTTTTCAGAATTGGCAGCTATGTGCCCCTATCTGAGTTGATAACTTGGGTCTTAGGAGTAGTAAAACTTGGTTCAGGTTTATATCAGGTTGACGTGAGAAGAGATAAAGATGATGTAGCAATGTCCACATTTCCAACTCTATTATTCTGATAGATGATCTTTATTTATTTCCGCTTTTAATGCAGTTTCATTTTTGTTTTATGTTTTGGTTTTACTTGTGAAGTATGGAATTTATGTTCTACATTTGATTTCAAATTCTAATTTGCAGAGGTCAGCCAAATGTCCAGTCGCTTATCATCAGAATCTCGCGTATATGCTGATAAGGCTAGAGATTTAAATAGGCAGGTTAGTCATTTTCACTTTTCCTTCATGATTATTTTTACCATGTGAATTTGGTTTTGACTTCTGAGATATCTTGCTGTAATTGTAAATTGCTTCTATAATTTAGATAGAAGAAGAGTGCAATATTAGAATTTATACATTTTCTATTGCCTTTTACCTAAGTATAGTGACAGATTTGAAACACGGAACTTCATTTACCTTTTTGTAATAAATATTTCCATTAACTGAAATACAAAGTAACATTGTTCTATGTACTGGGTTTGTATGCCCGTGTTTGTGTGTTTTAGAATGTTTCCACACTTGTATTAACTTTGAAATCTAAGTTTTTAAAGTGCTAGTTTTAATTTGTGTAATCTGTGGTTATTTTGTAGCATTTGGTTGTCAAATAGAATTATATTTGATCAGTCAATGGTTTTATTTTTGAACTTCATGAACAGTTGCAGATTCTGTTTAGTTTAATAAATGCAAGTTAGAGATATTCCTATATCTTGTACGAATTAAAATCAAATGTAGATGACACCTTAGAGCATGTTTTACCATTGCTCTGAAATCCCAATGATGTTTTGCAATGTTTGCACGCGTTCTTTAATGCAAAATGTTGGCCTTTTAGTATCGATGAACAAGTTGATGGTTGATGTCGATATTGCCCTGCCCAATTTTAGGAAGAAATTATTAACTTTGAAGCTTCTTGCTTATATTTGGATTCTAGTTATATTCCGTATCGTGGATAAATAATTTAAAATCAAATATTTGATGTAGGCTCTGATTCGGAAGTGGGCCCCTGTTGCAATTGTTTTTGGAGTTGTCTTCGTACTTTTCTGGATCAAAAATAAAATATGGTGATCGAGCTCAGTGTCTGACATTTAAAACCTGGATTGCGTTACTGTGGCTTCTCCCATGATCATCCAGATTTTGAACAGATTGGTGGGAACCCTATAATGCATGATATGATGTCGACTTTTTCTGGACAACTTTGGTTTAGAAAAAAAAGACTATCCTCTATGACATCTAAGCATGCTGGATCAGTCTTTCTGGAACAGGAACCTTTAACCTTTATAGTAAGGAGCCAGGATATGAGAAAACTTTATCCCTGCGGGGATGCATATAGGCATTTCTTCTTTATACTTCTCAATTATTTTCAGGATTATTGTGTTAATGAATTAAATATATTACCTCCTCGATTTTATTGTTTCCATCTGAGCCGCTGAATTAGAATTGCTTTTATATACAGCTAGTATAATGATAATAAGTAGTATGTTACCAGTATAACTTTTTACCTGTGTTGCAGCACTGTTGTTTCAATGAATTTTTGTAAGATTGTTGTTTGAATAAAAAAATAATTAGCATTAAAGATTTTGAAAGTGGGAAAAAGAAACCGAAAACGTTTTACTCTTTTACATTGTTGTTTGGTTGAGCCTATATTTACTCTTGGAGTGGATTTGAAGGCCGAGAAGGTGATAGTAGTGTTCATGCATGGTTGAGTTGATTTGCATTTATTTAGAAGGAAATAAAGGAGTGGGGAGGGAAGAATGACTTCCCTAAACTGTGAAGAAATGCATGGAAAATTTGGTTTGAATGAGCTAATTACAAACCTAGATTTTACTTGCATGAGAATTGTTAGCAACTTGGTCATATGATCATATTTGTATCATAATTGATTATGGATTCCTTTATAGGTTTTCATAATTGGTAATGGTTTTCAAGAATATTAAAAAAAATCATGGTTTGGGCACAGTATATTCTTGGATGTTTTGGATGGTTGTGGAAATGTTATGAATAGTGTTGGATGTGCAAGGTGCAAAGTGACCTCGTCTATATAATATAACTTGTGTCCATGGCTTCTAAAGAAAGTTGCATAAGGGGTATGGAAATGGTTATATTTGATTATGCATTAGGACATAATTGATCCTAATTGGTTAGGGTTTGTTAGATAATCGATTAGGTTTGCCTTTATAGGTGGCATTATGTATGTCAATGTTATATGATTAGGTTTGGCTTTATAGGTGGCATTATCCATGTTAATGTTATATCAGTGCAAAATTATGAATTTGGTTACTAACTCATGAATATAGGATTCAGTTAAAATTTCATTTTATTTGGTCCAAGCATAAATTTCTTTATTTCATTGTATTTTATTGTGTATAAGAGAAACAAGAGTGAGGGTTACTTTGAACTTTAAAAAGTCACGTGGGAGTGATAATGATTCGTTAATCAAGATTTAATTAGCTTTGTAAAGTAAAGCAAGGGCACAATAAGGTTTGAAAATTTGTATTCATACAGAAAATTGGAAATAAAACGATTGATTTAATGTTGAGAAATAAAAAAATAACTGGTATAATTCATTATACAAATTTATTTTAGGAATAGTGATTACCAACACCAAATGCCTAAATTAAATTCATCAAGGTTATTTATATTGAACTTTTAGTTTTTTCATTGGAGTCTCATTCGTGTTCAGTGACAATACGTTCTAAAAAAATTATGAATTTTAAAAACAAATATATAAATATACGTATAAATACTAATATTTAAATTTTTATTTTTATTTTAATTCAAATCCTTTTACAAAATAGGATATTCTGATAAATTAATTAATTATACAATTATTTTTTATATTTCAATCATATTATTTACAAATTTTTACTTAAATATACTCACTTTCTGAACATTAAAACAACGTAATTTTTCACTCAAATATGAATTGTTTTCTTTGAGAAATCACTAAAGTGAATTGTTTGAAGCAGTTCGATTCTTTTTACAAACATAAGAACTATTTTAGAGGAACCACTTAGTAACTGAGTTGGCTTCGTAAAATTGGCTTTTAAATCTTTTTTTATTTGGCTAATTCTCTCCACACCAAATCAATTGTGATTTGTACCCACTACTTGTAAAAAAAAGTCCTTAACCTTCGGATATCTATGTCCTTCCCTGATATAAATAAGGTAGTTCTGAATATGCAAGTTTACAACTGAGATGTGACTACCATATATCCGTAGTCTTATTTGTATACACAAGAATGTCTTCCGATCATTAAGGTTCTTATTTGTACACACAAGAATGTCTTCCGATCATTAAGGTTCGAAAGTCTTTTTTTCTCATTCTAGATGTGAAAATTTGGAATGTACATTACATACTTCCAAATAACTGTAGGTCATTCTCTGGATTCCGATATCTGGTAACAACTTCAAATCATGTGCATCTGCAATCAAACAAAAATGAAAATGCTTACCTAAAAAGACAACTTCACCGCACCTAATAGTAATGCTTTGGCCACCACCACCATAACAAACCACTGTACCACTACCACCTCCACTCAAAAACCCTCCACTACAATAAAAGAGCTTCTTTGCAGCTTTTTTTTTTAAATAAGGTGACAAGGACAGTTTGGGATTTTAAAATAAATGTTGGGTGCATATCACAATTAATTTGATGTTTAGGGAGAATTAGCCTTCTTATTTTACAAAATGGATACCCAAAAGCCCAATAACGTTAATTGGGCTTAATTAGTCCAAACTCCAATTGGGGACTGCTTCTTCTTGCACCTCCATCACTTCTTTAGCCACCCCTATACTAAAACTAATTTTAACATTATATCCTTAAATGAATAATATTAAAAAATAAAAAAACTAACGTAACATTTATTTTTCACACTAACATTCACTCTCACTCCCAGCATCAGCAACATTCACACTTGCCTCTTCATCCACCACAAGGTTAGTACTTTTGTTTCTTTCAATTTGTAAGTGTTTTTAATTTGAATGGTGGAAGTGTTTTAATTCGGTAGTTAGTTTGATAAATAGGTTCCAGATTATGTAATAAGTTGATAGGTTTATTTTGTTAAATTGGTTTCAAATTAGGTAATAATTGTTTAGTTAATTTTTTAATTATGTAATCTAAAAGTATTTTTTTTTTCGAATTATATAATTTGGAAGTTATTATTTTTTAATTATGGATTACGTAATCTAGAAGTGATTATTTTTGTTAGTTTTAAATTACGTAATTCAAAAGTAAGAGTTTTGTTTTGTTCTGGATTTAAAATATATAAGGATTCACTAATCCATAACCTTTAAATTTGGTGTTACATAATATAGAACTTTGTTATGGATAATTCCAATAGAGAAGGTAATGTTATATTACGAATTAAATAATCCATAATCTTATTCTGATCCAAAATTAAGTTTTGTATATGATTACTTCAAATTCACACTTGGATTCACTCAACAACAGAATGTAAAAACATTACCTTTAATTTTTATCATTTTTACTTAAGGGTAATTTAGGAATTTTAAAATCTATGAAGGTGGCTCAAGAAGTGATGGAGGTGCAGGAAGAAGCAGTCCCAACTGAGCTTTTTCAATTAGTCCTAAATAAATAATAATAAAAAAAAACCTCCCCCAAATTAAGCACTGAGCTTCGTCAACAGAGCAGCGAGCAACGGCGAAAACCTTATTCATCGTTTCTCTTCGACCTTCATTTCACGGCGGCGACGTTGACGTCTATTGTTGAGTATTTGTTCTTATTTTCTTTTTAATTTTTTCTTTGTTTTATGAATGTAATTTCTCTTATAGTTTGTGTGCACTGCAGATGGAGGGTAGGTTTGCTGAAGAACTTTATGCTGAAAGTTTAGAACTGTCCAAATTAGAACTCAAATCCACCAGTGCTGTTGATGAAAAAGATAAGTTAAACGGTAAGATGTAGCGTGAGTGAATTGATTTGGAAACACTTTTACGAAAGGGGCATACACTAAATGCATCTATTGTTATTGTTTTTCAGTCTTTTGCTTTAGTTAAGGCTTTTAATTTTTCATTATGGTTTTAGATTGTGGTGGTGATGATGATTTGAGTTTTTGGGGTGATTCTGATGACAAGTTGGATAGTTCGTTGGATTTGGACAGGGAGTGGCAGAGGAGGCATGACCAATTCCATACGGTGTTTGTTTTGAAATTCTGGAATCAGTTTTCCTTATTTTTGTTTCTAATTCTATACTTCTATGCTGTGATTATCTAACTTTTCATTTTCAATTCTCCATCATATTTTAGATTGGGTATCGAGATGGTCTTATAGCTGGGAAGGAAGCTTCTGCTCAAGAGGGGTTCAATATTGGTTTTAAGCAATCGATTCTTGATGGTTACAGTTGGGGTGTTGTAAGAGGTGTTACCAGGTATGATACATGCAGTTTATTTTATTTTTAGTACTGTGATTGTTTCACTAATTGTATTTAAAAAAAATTAATTTTGGCGATTTGCTTCTTGTGAAGTGCTTTTTCTCATCTTCCACATCAATTAAAGGAGAGGTTGATTGAAACACAAGAAAAGAGGAATGAATTTCAAGTGCTGTATGAATCTGTTCATTCTTTGTCAACAACAGATGCCCTTGGATTATTTAGTGAAGAAATCAAAGCACAAGAAGCTTTGGAACATAGTGAACACTCAGAAGTTAGCCATCACACAGCAGGTTTGCAAGAGCAGTCTTCCCATGGCTCTCGACTGAGAAATTATCGTGGACAACTTGAATCTCTGATTAGTGATTCTCCGGCCATTGATATTCATTTACCTGAACCAAAATAAATGGTGATCTCTCTGTTTTATGTAATATACTTCAGCATAGAATGATAAGAGCTTCTTGTTCACATTTTTCGACTTTATGACTGTAAAAACAGATCAATTAATGTAATTGGTTACCTTTATTAAAAGTTTGCTTTATTTTTCTAATGTAAACCAAAATTTTAATTAAAAATTTGCAGTTTTACCTTTTTCCTAGTCGTAGATGTTACCAATTGTTGTTCTTTAAACTTAATTAAATGGATAATGTAATTCGTATCTACTTTTGCTTAATAAAACACAGTTGAAGTGAACAAAAATGTTGAAATGCCGTTGTAATTGGTTATCTGAATCATAGTTATTGAAAAAATTATCCTTGCAGTTCATTACGACATAAATCATTATAACTATGTTTAGATATCGTCACATCACAAAGCAGTTTAGCTTAAGTTTCCCCTATATACGGTTGTTTGTTTGTAAGTCTAGTATATGGCTTGAGCAACATATGTTGGCTATGCTTTTGGACAGAAATAAAATACATTAACAGATCTTGAGGGTGGTTTGCGTTTACTATAAACAAAAGTAATACTGCATCAAACACCTTAAAAAAATAAATACCAAAGTATGAAAAACAAATTCATATAGCAAATCCACGTCCAGTTCTTGTGAATTAGGTTCTCCTGGTTAAATTCATCATCGTCATTCTCTAGGCTTGCATCTTTGTCTTCACAGCTCTTATTCAACTTTCACTAGTGTTGTAGCATTTACTATTTTCAACAATCTCTTCATCAAGTAGCATTGAGACAACCAACCTCATAATCCAAATGTTTCTCATTTTCTCTGTTGTTATCTTTTGCATTTGTTAGATCCTAAAATACTTCCTCGGTCAATACTCAGAATTTATAGCCTTGGATGGATAATATGTTTCTTGAATAACAAACTCGATGCTTTCACTTGTATGTCTATTGTCCGCTCATAGTGTCTATCGTCCACGAGGTGCAACACGAGGACAACGTCTGTCTTTTCGTTTAGCGTAGGTTTCTGTTAGTTTTCTGTATTCTCTGCTTTATAAAACTGCCTTCTCAGATGTTTTTCCTTTCATACGTTTCTTGTTTGCATTTTTGTTTTCTCTCAATTGGTTTGTGAAGCTTATTGTCTAAAGCAATTTTTAAACACCTTGCTGTCATGGAGATCAAATACTTGCAAAGGAAATGAAGAGTTTTATGGCTTTCTAAGAGAGCTCTGTTGGGTTTCTCTGATCTTTCTCTTCTCCCTTTGTTTTCTTGCTTTTCTTTCTTTCTTTCTTTCATCCCTCTTGTTTTCTTTTTTGCATCATGAATGAAGATACAGCTCAATCCCCTTCTGTCACAATTTTCTATATCTTCATCCAAGTAAAAAGTCTGCTACACCTCTTGTTTCTCTCGTTCTTAGTTCAAAACATTATCATTCATGGATTAGGTCCATGATTACGCTTTAAGTTCCAAGAACAAACTTGAGTTTATTGATGGCCCTGCTTGTTGAACCTGTCGAGGAAGTTGTTTCTTATCAAGCTTGGAAACGATGTAGCACGTGGTGGTTTCTTTTCTTGGCTTTTTCAATCGGTCTCACCTAAAATACGAAAAAACATCTTGTGGATGGATAAAGGTGAAGAGATTTTGAATGATTTGAAAAACAAGTTTTTCAAAGATAATCTCTAGAGAATTTCAGAGCTGCAGATGGAGGCTTCATTCATCTTTGAAACAAGGAAATCTCACGGTGATTGAATTCCTTACAAAATTAAGAGTTTTATGGGATGAACTAGATAATTTTTGGACTGATCTTACTTGCAGTTGTAGCATCATATTTTCTTGCAGGGTTATTTCTTTGATTTCTCAAAGAAAGTGAAAAGATCATGCTAAACAATTCCTAAAGTTGATATTTGGAGTCTTTGTTCCAATTCATTCCTACATAGTCATAGATAAAAAATTCCCATAGTCAAATTTTAAACTATTATGTATTATAAAATTATTAACTTTTATAATGATTATTTCAAAGGAGATACATATGATGATTTGTTACTGTAAATATAATATATATATATATATATATATATATATATAAACCAAATTCTTTCTTTTAAACATAAGTTTTTTATATAATTAAAAAATAAATTTAAGTACAAAACATAAATTGATATGCAGTTGTTTTATTTACAACATCAAAACCTAAAGAAAACCAAGTGATACTGAAGACAAAAGAAATAAAATATAAACTTTCTTTTTTAAGAAAATGAAAGAGAAACTATATCTTATATTTTTTTCTTTTAATTATTCTTTATGGTACTATTAATTATTAATATAATAATAGCTAATATTTATTTATTTTATTTATTTTTGAATCTCATTCACCTGAAAAACCCTGTTTTTGCAACGGTCAAGTTCCTCTGCAACTCCCTCTTTATATTGCTGAAACACTCTACACTTTCATTCACCTATGGCGACCAAAGATTCTCCTATGGAACTGCTCGATAGCACCACCGAATCCGAAGGATCCGACCCGGATTCCGACTGTGATGATTCGGGAGAAGACCCCGATTACGACGCGCTCGAAGAAACACATAGCAAGTTCTCAAACCTCTCACTTAAGCACAAGGCAAAAGCGCGGTAAAATCGTGAACCGATTCCGCCCCATTGTTTAAAATCAAACTTTTAAGCCTTATTTGGTTGTAATTTTGGTATACAGCTTTATCGAGGAGAAGGGTCAAGGTGAGGAAGTGTTGGAGGTCACTGCATCTGTAAATGATGGAGAGAGTTTTGGGAAAGTTCAAAAGTTATTCGAAGGTTAATCCTCATTTTTTTGTTTTTTGGGTTTTACTATGAAGAGGTTAACTATCGTTAGCTACACTTTTTTCAAGTCTTTCTTTTAAACCCTTTGTGTTCTTATTTAGAAGTGGAAATAGAACTGAACATGATGCGTGTTTTTGGCTGTGTTTAAGTTTTTCTATTGAACGTGTCATTTTTTTTGGTTGGCAGAGGGATTGTTGAAGAAATTGAAAGTGGATGAATGCAAGTTGTATTTGAGGAAGAATGGTCTTAGGCTAACTGGAAATAAGGACACGCTTATACAACGCATAAAGGAGCACTTTGAGTAAATAATATTTTCTGTGCAACACTGCAACTAGCAGTTTTTCTTTTTTTTTAAAGTTGCATGGTTTCTCTAATGCTTTGGGATTTTCAGGATTTTAAATGGAGGGGAGCAAAGGTATCCGCCTTCTAGCTTTGTGTTGAATTGTAAAGGTGGGTTCTTGTGTGTTTTTTAAATATGTTGCTTAAATACAGCATTTCTAAAAGTTATGAGATTACTTGTGTTTTTTTAAATATGTTGCTTAAATGCAGCATTTCTACAAGTTATGAGATTACTTGTTCGGATCAACATAATATGTAAACTGATTCGTTGTGTTCCTCATAAGTTTGAAAGAAATAATGTGATAATTCGAACCACAAGAATATTTGGAGCTCTTTAGTTTTTTCAAAACATTGTTTCCAAGTCAAAATTTTAATTAAGTACCCTGTTTTTGAAATCTGGTATTAAGCATTCACGTGTATTCCCATTATTAAAGTTGTTATACATATTTCTTGTTTGTATTATTTACTTTTCTGATTTCTGTATCTGTTTAACAGTTTCTGCAGTTAGCTACATCCTATAGATTTGTGATCATCATCTTTTAGTTTATGTTTGCTCAAACTCGGTTGGCCTATTTTCTTTATCATCCATATGCTTCAGAACCTGAAAATAGTTTGGCTTGTGCAGGTGATGCATGCACTGGTGATGTTGTTTTGTTTGAGCAAAATGTCTATGAAATGTAAGCTGTTTTTTTATAACATTTTTCTATCTCAATGCATGGTAAATGGCAAAGACCTCACATGCTATATTTTATGCACTGAAACTTTTTTGAAGGCATACATATATGCATAAAGATTGACTAGCACAGCATTGTTATGCTTACTGCTTACTAACATATATGCCATTGGATATATTGTCCAGCGAGGACTGACTTCCAAAGGAGAGATTAATGATATTGGTGAAGTTCAATTCTAAATTACAGCCATCTTCTAGTTTCCTTATCAGATTTGGTTTCCTAGGTTCAACATCGCATCCAGGAGTGCTAGTGGTCCACCTTGTGGCACAAGGATTGTTGCAGGCCGCATAGTGAAAGAAAGCTATGGTGCTGCTAAACAACAGCATACATTTACGGTGAGAATAAATTTAGATAGTTCTCTTTGATGGATACTGACAATAGGGCAAAGTGTGCTTCTCTTACACAAGGGTACCAGTCACTTGTTTACCGAACTACAGAATTTTCTTGGAACATATTTTTATATACCAATCATGACGCATATTATCTCTCCTTGGCTAGCAGCAGTATAGTTTAAGCTGCTAGCTTGTTGGTTATCTTTGAATCATTATTTTTATTTTCCAGTAACAATATGCTTTGTACTCGTCCTGTTCATAAACAGATTGAAGTGCTCTGGAGTAAAGGAGAAAAGCCTCTCCCTCCCCTTTACCCCCTACTGATTAAGGGTCGAAACCTTTACAGGCTGAAGACTATGAGACAGGTTTCTCTCGTTTGCTAGCATTTCTCTTTCTGATTTCAAAGAGAGCTATTCCACTTTGACACAGATTCCTTAAATGATTAATATGTTCTGTGTCCCTAATATTAGAAATGGGAAGATGAAGCAAAGAGGCAGAAAATATTGATGGAAAAACACTCAAGGGGATATCTTGCTAGGGCAGATAGAGAATCAAGGATTCAAGAAAAGGAGAAGAGGAAAATTAATAAGGAAAATAGGTACTTGATTTCAGATTTAAAGTATCTTGTCTTCTACACTGCCACTGTTAATAGTACTAACTAATGATTACAAAATAATTTCATGTACTTTCTACGTTATATGTTCAGGGTCTACAAAAAGGAAGCAAGGAACCAATGTCAACCTCAAGCAACAAATGTAGTCATTAATCCAGGAAAACCCGAATTTCCATCTCGAAATTCAGGTTTATCTGTCAATATAATGAACGAAAGGTCCTCTATTTTAAATAATCCAGCAGCAACTTTAGGAAGAACATCATTTGCTGTTCATAGTATGCCTAATCAGCAAGCTATAATTGGTGGTGTGAGGGGAGCTGAACTTGGTGCAAACTATAATTATGCAGACCCCCATTTCAGAGAAAACCTACCTAGTATTGTGAATTGCAACCGTATGGCCGAGAAGACAACTCATTATAGGAAGCCTTTGGCAAATGCCCACCATCACCCATTCGTGGCCTCCAACAGAGAAAGCTATCACCCATTCATGGCCTCCAACAGAGAAAGCTATAACCCATTAATGGCCTCCAACAGAGAAAGATATAAGCTAAATCAGGTGTGTAGACATTTTTCCCGTGGAAGGTGCTATTTTGGGGACGACTGCAAATTCTTACATGATTTTAGAGACAGAGGGAATGCATGAATTAAAGAAAAATTATGAGGGCATGATTTCATATGTTGTGCCATTCAAATGTTCTGTTTTTTTTTATTGGAAAATAGAACAAATTTTGTCTGTCCTCTTATTGTGGTGTTTCCCTCTTATTGCCAATTTTCCAAGATTACAAGATTTTGTGGTGTTTCCCTCTTATTGTCAATTTTCCATCCTGACCTCTTCTTTCCTTCCTTTCACTTCAGTATTACAATGAAATAATAATTTATATAGTTGAAATGTGAATGTAAAAATAAGAAAAGTTTTCAATGAATCCATAATAATGGGTTACTCTAACCGTAATTATATATATATATATATAATTTCCTAATACTTATATTAAAATGATACAATTTAAACTAGGTATAATTTTGTAAGGTGGTAGTAAGGAATATATGTAGTAGTTATTTTAGAGGACAAAGAGGATGTTTAATTATTTATTTTATTAAATAAAAATTTATTTTATTTATTAAAAGGATAAAATTGTCTAACTAAAAAGTGACATCAAAAGAAATTAGAAAAATATGTATATCCCATGTTTATATTTTTTTTTTACTATATGCATTTTTTTATTAAATTTAATACATGTTATTTGAAAAAAATCATATTAATTTTAATTTCTGAAAATTAAAAGAAAGAGTGATTCTTAAAATAAATTATCTGGCGTACCAAAAACAAATACATTAGAACACGTGTATATATATAATAAAATATCCTCACATTTTGAATAAAAATAATAATAAAAAATATATTATTTACCTCGTTGTAAAAATATCACTTGTAATATCAATATTTGGCAATATATAGGCTTCGTTCGATATTTAGTTCAAAACTCATTACTCATTGTAGATCAATAAAATAAAATAATCAAACATTAAATTATATTTCATACAAAAGTTTACATTCCATAATAAGTAATTTGAAAAAACAAAGTTATGATTATGTTATCTATAATAGTTTTTGCATACTTCTTGATGGTTCAATTAAGAATGGTCTCATTAGCTTCAAGACTAACTACTTCAAGCAAGAGTCATAAATCACTTTCTAAAATAGGTGCTTAGAAAATAGCTTATGAATTAACCTATCCAAAATTTAATAAATAGATTTCTAGATTTTACAATTTAAAGTGATTTAAGAGTGTATTTTTCCGAGATAGTATAATCTGAAATTTCTACAAATATAATAACCATGGATTGTATTATCAAGAGTGCAATATTATTTTTCTTTCAAAACATATAATTTGCAATAAAACAAAATCTCAAAATTATATTCTAGAGTACTTTATTTAGATGACTTTCGGATAACGCAATTTGAAAAATACTAAAACAGTTTGGATCCACCATTTGAAAAAATGGTATCCATTACAATCACTTATTACACACACTTAATTACACTACTATTAAAGAAGACTAAATTATCCATGTTGTTCCTCATAATTTTTAACTCCAAATTAAGTTTCTCCAACAATTTTCTGAATTGCAAAATCCTATCAAGGGAAATGTTATAAACAGAAAGCAATTACTATCAAAACATCATCACCTGAAATTCTCATTAGTTTTTTGCCATTATTTTGAAGGAATAAAGTTCATATGGATAACTTGAATCATTTTTTATTTTACAATGTTGCATTCTTTTTCTTCAAACCAGGTCTCTTTATGGGGGCATGTCAACTTAAAAGACCCATCACTGAGAGAATTGACATCAGACAAGTAGACATAGAAATGAAGTGGCTAAATTGGTCAATAACAGTGGTTGAAAATATATGTTAAACTCAGAATAAAACTTACTTACAAAAAATTGCAAGCAAACTCAGAATAAAATTATTACTGTTGCAGATAAATAGAAGTTTATATCTTTCTATAACATATATGCAAATTATTCATTGTTGCACCTATCTATTTTAATTCATATAAATATCAGGTTAGAGTTCTATGGAGTTAGGTAGTCAACTCTTTTTTGGAAGGGAAGGAGTAAAGGGATCTACGACTGGCATAAACAATAAAATCTATGTAGCACTTCCTGATTTCAAGCAAATTAAATAAGAAAATATAAATGTAAAACCAGGAACGTGAAACCAAATCAATAAAATTTCTAGCAACAATAAATAAAGTACAAATTTAATTTGCAGACTCAATGATACAACTATTCATGAAGGATGTTTAGGTGTTCCAACCAAAAGGTTGGTCCAATAATGTCAATATGTTCCACAATGACCTCTCCTTTACTTTCAAAAGAGTTTCCATTGTCATGGTCCCTATAAACTGAGGATCCTAGTCGGAACATGGCTGGTAATTTACTGTAGTCAATAGCCAACTCTTCAACTTTCTTTTGCAACTGACCACCCTTTAAATTATTCTGGGCTTCTCTCTTGCTTTTTCCAGATGCAACTAGCTTCCAGAAACAAGAGTTATATTGATTGTTGATGTGGCAATCCACCTGTCTCCATGAAAGGTAGTCCCTTAGAATCTCAGTAGATGGATAGCACACTGCTCGTCCATCAAAGGAAGGAGGGTACTTTAACTCACTCTGTGGGAAGAACTCATTCCATCTCATCACATAAGTGGATGTGAAGAGAGACACAATGGCTGAAACTATTTTATTAGCTCTCCTTTGGTAAAGATTACTGCTTTTCTTAACAATAAAACTGTACTCATCACTAACCCCATAGGCAAAGACTATATCCTCACAAAACTTTTCTAAGACAGAAACTGCACACAAATTCATCAAATTAAGGGCTCTATCATCATTTGGCTTCACAAATTCATGTACCTCAGAAAATCTGTGGAAGTGGCATCCATCTATTCGAACTACAATCCATGTAGATGGCATCAATTTGCTATCAAACTCAAAGGATCTCACATACTCTGGAGTCACATTGTTAATCTCTTCAATAAAACCACCGAGTTCCTTCAAAAGAACAGTATGCTCATTCCAAAATCTCTTACCAGCTATTTTCTTGGAATGCACAGTAATTATCTTCCGTCTGTTCCTTTTAATTGGAGCACCATTATCAGTATATTTCACAATATCCTCTACTACTGTCTTTAGAACACAAGACCCTTGTCGGAATATTGGCTCCACTTTATTGTAATTGACACTGAACTCATCAAATAACAGATTGTTTAGGTCACTTTTGTCAAAACCCTTGATGAAATCCCATGCTTCCTTCTCATTCATTCCACGTTCAACAAGACGCCAAAGACATTGCTCATGTTGATTACTCAAATGACAAATATTCTGCCGCCACAAAAGATACTCTTGAAGGGCTTCTGTGGACGCACAAGGTATGACTCGCCCGTGGAAGGAAGGAGGACTTTGCAGTTCCTTGTGCGGAAAGAACTCACCCCATTTTCGTAGAAAGACAGAGGAGAAAAAAGAAGTAATTATGGATAACACTTTGCTAGCACGCCTTTCGTAAAACTTGGAGGCCTTCTTCAATACAAAAGTATACTCATCACTGAATCCATATGCAAAGACTACATCTGCATACTCTTCAAGAGTTTCAACAGCACAAGAGTTCATCAGCTTCAAAGTGTTTAGATCATAAGGCTTATGAAGGCTACAGGCATTTATCCAAACAAGGATGATATTGGGAAACATGACCTCTTCTTCAACTTCAAAACACTTGACATACTCATATTTGCTGTTTGCCATGCTGCATGCAAAAGTTTACACATACATGCTCTTTCTTCTCACATAAAACAACAGCTGCCACATGCTTGCTGGCTTTGCCCTTGTGCACAGAAGTCACAGCTATTGAATCTTCCCCCACCAATAACTTCAAATAGGACTTGCAAGCACACCAACAGGTGCGGTGGGTGGCAGTAAAATCTGTAATTTTAAAAGAATTAGAATTGCCTGAGAGTAGCAATGCATTCTACCATTATAAAAGGTTTATTACTATTAGTGCACACAAGTTAACAAACAAAACGGCAAAAGCCTTATCCCACTACAAGCACACACAAGTTAACAAAGCAAGTAAAACTATTTTTATTGTAATAATCATGGTTGTCAAACTCGCGAGTCATCTCGTTGACTCGTCTGAGTTTACGTTTCCACATACCGTACCGAGTTAACTCGTGGTAAACTCGGTTTTCTGAGTAAACTCGGCAGATTCTGAGCGAACTCGGTGAACTCGCTCAAACTCGCGAGTCTGCTCCGAGTTGGCGAGTTCAACTGGGTTTTCGTTTTAACCCAAAACGGTGTCCTTCTGAATGGGGAAAATTAAATGAAATAAACTGACCTTTAGGGTTTCGCTTTTCGTTTTCGTTTTGGTTTCACTTTGCGTCTTCTTTGGAGAGCGCGGAGGTGGTGCGTCTTCTCTGAACGAGTGCGGCGGTGGTGGCGATCGAGCGAAGGGATCGCGCGGTGGTAGCGATTAGGTCGCAGGGTGATGGTGGTTCGTACGTTCGTGCGTTCGGGCGGAGATTGCGGTGGTCGGGGGTTGCAGGTCGACGGTGGTGCCGGAGGTGCCGTAGGGTGGTGTGGAATTAGGGTTCCATTGCTATGTGGTGTGATTTAGGGAATTAGGGTTCTGTTTTTTTTATTGGGCTGCAGAATACAAGGTCCAAATTGGAATTTTTTTTATTTAATTGAGGTGCAGAGTTTTTGGTATAATTGATAAAAGATGGTATTTGGTTTCAATTATTCCAGTAAAAATAGTATTAGGTCAAAAGGTTTCAGATTGGAAAGTCAAGTAACTTCTCTGTCTATAAACTTTCAAAAACTGTAGAATTTGTTCGGTTGTTTTTACAGAAACCTGTTAAAAACTAATATAAAGAGTTAAAATGTTATAAAATCCAAGTATTTGTATACAATAGGTTATACATTCTCAATATTAAAAACACAAAATCCATTATTATTTACTAGATTTTCACCAAACTTCTGAGGGCTCAGTTTTTTGTTTATTAATTGGAAATGGAAATTTTAGTGTATATTTACATTAAGTTATGTTTACTTGATGTTCTTTAGTCAATAAAAACACTCCCCTCAGCATTTCGATTGTAATTATCAACATTTCTGCAAAAAGAAAAATATATAAACTCGAGATTTTCATTAACAATGTTTGAACACAAGCTTTGCTATTGATGTACCTGTCCATCAAAGCCATGAATAAACGTTGTATGAAAAATGTCGATGCGGAAAAAAATACATTTAAGAACACTCTTTCTATAATATTTTTCCCTTAAATATGTTTTTATTAAAAACGATAATAATTCATTCCGAATTTGCTTTTTCCAAAATATTTTTTTTTTTTATATTCTGGATTTTCATTTTGGAAAGGATATTTTTGGAAATTTAAAAGTATATATAAAGTGCAGGTTCAGAAAAGTTGGGTGTAAGAAGAATTTGCCTAAAATAAAAATAAAATAGGTATATAATAGAAGCTAATATTGGCCTAAATATGAATGGGTGCAAAATAGAAAAAGAAACTATTTACAACAGACACAATAGATGTGATCCCCCTATAGTTACAAAGCAGAAGCATATTTATTCAACATGCTTTATGTTTATTTATAAGTAAATAATTATCAATTTCCGGCATACTTTAATGCACTAATATTCAACATTATTTGCTTGGTTCCAGAGTTTTCAACAACCAAAATTGGAGGGGCACTGATTTGGACATTTTAGGCTTTGTAACTTCATTGTGCATTACTGACAGAGTTGCTCTTGTTAACACCTTGCATATCCATAGGGGAGTTTGTTATACTACTAACAGAGCCAAGGGTCTGAGAACTCAACTGTGGACTTGCTGGACAAGCTTCAGGATTACCGGCACTTATGGCATGAATAGCACCTGAGCTTATTTGGGGACTCATCGGAGTTCGTTGACTGATTTGCTGAGGGCTTGCTTGCTGCTGTGTTTGTTGGTTCAATGGTGGAACTCCCATTGATGGAGATCCCACTTGTGGGGGAGAAACAACTGCCTGCAATTGTGAACTTGTTTCTTGCTGCTGCTGCTGCTGCAACTGTTGTTGAATTTGTAACTGCTGTTGGTGTTGCTGCTGTTGTTGGGGTTGTTGTTGTTGCTGCTGCTGCTGATTCATATAAAGATTCATCCCTGCCATCATCTTTGGTGGACCCATAGGTCCAATTGGCCGCTGCATTGTATTAGCCCTACCCAACATTGAAAGACTGGCAGTGCCAGGATGCATTTGTCTGGCACCAGAGATGCCAGCTATGTTGGACTGAGGGGAACCTAACATGCTTCCACGAGTCTGTACCAATCTAAGCCTCGATAAAATCTCAGCAGATGTGGAATTTAGCGATCCGGACCTGAATTGTTGGCTTATGGAATTAGTAATATTTGAAGTCTGGCTAAGATTCATAGGATTCTGACCCGTATTTCCCATGCCAGAAATAGATGTCATTGGTGCTGAGATTCCACTTCCTCCTATTCCTCCCCTTGCACCTCCCATACCCATAGGATTGCCCATGGGTGCAAGCCCAACTAGGTTACTTCTCAAATTACCCATTCCCATAGCTTGTCCAAGTCCCATCATCATTTTCCTTTGCATTTGTGGCTGCTGCTGCTGCTGCTGCTGTTGTTGATGTTGTTGGAACATCTGAATCTGGAGAGCCGAAGATTTGTTGAGCATGTGATTACCTAACGGCATGTTGGAGTTCTGTCCAACTGGATTTAAGTGTGAAAGCTGATTTGTCCCAAGCATCATAGGAGATCTCTGGAACTGGGGATTCTGCTGTTGAATGAGTGTGTGTTGATTTTGTTGCAGCTGCTGCTGCTGCTGTACAGTTTGTTGAGAGTCCAGTTGCTGTGGTCTTGAAGACATTGAAACACCAGAGAGAAGTCCTTGAGAAATCTGTAAGGCTTGGGGGTTTCCAGGTGGCAACATCCTTGGGTTTGTTACAAGATTCTGAGATAGGTTTATAGATGCATTATTTCCAGGAGCTGGTTTTGCAACTTCATTAGATGACTGGCCAGGTACGGATTCTCCGTATTGTTGCATTTCAACTACAGAATTATTAGGAGGCGTAGATTGATTGCCCAGTGGAAGGTTCACACGGTTTGGTTTAAGTTGGATCCGGTCATCTTCCTTCACATATCCTTCGTGTATCATCTACAATAGGAAGATTAAACTATTCAAAAAACAAACTTGCAAAGATATGTTTTAGAAGGATCTGTCTAAGATAGAGTGACCTACCTGTGAACAGAACTGTTGAGCAAGCAAATCCGCAGAATGCTGATCCACAAAAGTCACATAAATCAGAGCAATAAACTTGTAGAAACCCCCTCACATTAATATTACTGTGACCCTTTTAATGAATCTAGGATAGGCTTTATCATCATCTTAGAATGTGAATTTGGACATAACTCAAGCTCATAAAACTACTTTTAAAGTAAAGATTGCCTTCCACTTGTATATTCTATTAAAGTCCTATCTCAAGTCAATGTGGGAGTTGGATTTTATACACACACACATGTATGTATGTATATATATATATATATATATATAAAGATCTACAGTGAAACTTACAGTATTGGGTAATGTGAGGAGATAATCCTCTGCAGCTAGGTAATCAGCCTCTTCAGCATCCCCGTAATACAGAGCAACAGTACCATCAGATTTCTCGAATATTATCATCCTAGTTCGCAACCTTGGAACTACAGAAACATGATTTCCTGAATAAAAATGGAATGTCAGATAAGGAAGACGAAATATATATTTCCAAAAAGCTAGAGAAATTGCGACAAACCTTGAACTACACGCTCAGGCACACAAAATGTTATGATTCTCATTTTACACGCATTCATACTCCCACCTATAAGTGACTTTGACAAAGAGATTGAATCGTCTATCACTCCCTCGTTACTAGTTGAATTGGCAAGATGTGGTGTTATATGTTGTGTTACAAATGCATTTTGCTTCTTCATTTGAAAATCCTCGACCCTATTCTTCTTGAAGTTAAGTTGATGCCTGAAAGAAGTCCATACCATATATGTAAGAACACAAAACATGACATTGCCACTGTGTTTCAAAAGAAGGGCAAAGGCTAATCCATTAAAATAAATCAAATTATCAAAGAAAATAAAATCTACGATAATAGATTAAATATTTATCGAACCCACACCACCACAGAATATTTGCATTATATTTTTAAGGATAAATCCGTGGAATATCAGAAATATTGGATTATAAAAGACATCGAGATGCAGTTTTAAATTCCTCATAAAATACCTCATTGTCACAACTTCAATTTTTGAGAACCGATCAAGCATATTTTGAAGGCCTTGATCAACCAAACCTGAGGTCACAACTGAGGGACTATTAGCATTCAGTGGGACACTGGTTGTGCCAACACTAACAGGAGAGCCAACTCCATTCATTGCCGGAGTCTTAGGAAGGGAATTAGATCTCCGTTTTGCAGCTAGTTGTGCCTGCTGTTGTCTTTGTGTAGAATCATTTGATGGAGTTCCAACAGTGGCAGGAACTGAGACCATTGATGTCTTGTCTTTTTGTGATGTACCGGGCACAGCAGCCATTGAAGATGGTCCAAAACTTGGTCCTACTGCACCATTGGAAAATTCACCTGATTTTGAAGATAATGGGGAGTGAGGTAATGCCCCAGTCGACAACCGAGGGCTCTGAACTGATTTCCTTTTCTGATGCTGGTCATCTTTTTTTGTTTCTTTCTCTATATGCTGACTCAGGTTCCAGGCTGCCTGAGGGAAATTAGGTCTCATGAATGCATGCTGTGACAACTGATGCTGAATCCGCAACTGTTGTGGATCTAATATGTTTGTTTCCATTTCCATTTCACTCTTATTGCGGTTTGTCTTTGCACCATCTACCTTTTCCATTTCAAACTGTTCTTCCTTTGCAACCAATCTCATGCCCTGCTGACCAGAAGTAAAGGAAACTGCCCCCATCTCTTGATTCATCCCCCCTTCGAAAACCTGCTGAGAAAACTTCTGAATGCTACTACTTCCATATGGAATACCTCTGGCCAAAGCTTGTTGTTGCAATGTATTCTGCCAATTCATATCTGGTCCTTGAAGAGATTCAACATGTGAACCTATTTGCTGATGCTGCATTGATTCAACAGCAGATGTAGGCCTCATTCTTTTTGCAATATTGGTTAAAGGCGATGCTTGTCCATCTTGATTATCCCTTTTTCCATGAAGAGAAGTACTTGAGTTTGCATGATCAGCATAAGAAATCAAGACATCTTGTGCAGAAGGAGAAGCCCCTGATGAATTAATAGAAGGAACTGGTCCCTGCTCCTGCAAATTTCTTGGATTTCCAACTGCCATTGCATATCTTGATTGATGGGACATCATTGAAAAGTTAGGGATGGAAGAATCAGGTATAAAATTCTTAGGTCTCAAGGCCATGGCAACATTCGGACTAAGATTTTGCATGGATTGATTTTCATGGGTCTGCTGTACAACAGCATTAGATACAGTGTTTCCCGAATCACCAAACCTGCTAATTGAACCTTCTTGCACTCTATCTATGCATACTTTCTTCCCATGAATTTTATTGGTAGAAGTAACAGCAAACTCTGGCATATTCCTTAATCGCTTTCTTGGCAAATTGAGCTGTAACATTAAATTCAACATTATTAAGATGCACCTAATACTGAACTACGTTCATAAAGGGGAAAAAATAACTTCAGTATACCTTTGTTGGAAGTGAACTTTCACACAGCCGATCTAACTTTGGAGTAGGGTCTAGATGAAGTTTTGGTTGTAATGATTTTAGTATTTTTGATTCAACTTCCTATTATCAATGTGAACATAGCTAAGTGAGATCAATGAAAAAATTATAGGAATTGGTCATTCAAGAATGATGATGGATCATACTCACCATCAGATCACCATATGTCCAAGACTTGTCAGTAATCGATGGAATGTCCTTAACAATATTTTCTAATGACATCTTGAGGCATACTTTGCTAACAGTAGGAGAACTTTCTGCAGACACACTACTCCCTTTTTCAGAAGAGCATCTTCGATAATCATGCACCTGGAGAGTGACAGGATTGATATAAAGCTCAATCTTATAAAAAATGTGCATCATTAAAAATTGATATTAAATATCGAATGGAAAATGCTAAGAAGCAACTACTGAAGAGGAAAAAATTTAAAAAGTGCATATTGGAACGGATAAGAAGTTGTCTATATTGTCTACAATTAATATAACTAGAAGTATAAGACGAGATATCAATATGAACAACAGAACCAATTAACCAAACTACAGCAGAGAAGAAAATTCACATCCTTTAGTAAATTTGTATATGAAAGTAAACTGAAATCTAAATGTTAACTTTAAAAGCAAAGCATCTAAAAAATAAAAAGGCTCACCTCACATATTAGTGCTCCATCAACATATTTGGCAGGTATATCATCAAGAATATCCCCAGGCAAGTGACCTGACTCAATGGCCTGCAAATACAGTATTATATAAAAAAAGGAATGTTAGTACATGAATCTTAACATAAACACACAAACTGAAATTTATAACAAAATTACAAAAAACATAATGTGTTGGATAAGCCACAGAATGTGAAGCTACACAAGGAAAGGTCTCAAACAACAGCAAATGTCTGGTTCAATTTATATTTCCAATCAGAATAATTAATAGCACGTAACAACAATTTTACAATGCCATTGCAGTGTGGAGCAGTATCAGGCAGTTACAGAGACTCAATTGGGTGGTCTTTTTCTTGTTGAAGCTGAACAGAAGCCCAGATAGCAGGTTTGTAATGCATGATAGGGGTGTAAGGTAGATGAGTAACAAAAACCCAATTTGGTCCCTGTTCCAGTGTTTTTTTGGGCTTTTGTAAAGTAAAAATGGCATCGAGCCTTGGTTAGGCCCAAAAGGGTAAACCCTAATCCCCTCCCATTTCCACAGCAAAAACAAACATCCTCACTTCTCTCTTTCTCTTCTCAACCCAACATGCCTTCTCTCTGCTCACCTTTGCCTTTTGAAATTTACTTGAGTGTTCTAATAAGAAAGATATGGTATGGGAATAAATAAAAATGTTCAAAATGATACATATATAATTTAGATATTCCTGATTGTATAGAATCAGCTCCTTAAATTTATTTCTATAATCATAACAGTAAAGATTGTGTATAAGAAAATTTTGAAATATCAGTCATCTTTGTGCTATCCCATTATAGTGTTTTTGGGGTCAGGATGTTTTCAATTTTCAGGAACTGAGTAAAGAACGTGAAAACAAATACCAAATCCAGTAACACTAAACTCAAAATTGTGAAACTCAATTATGAAGTCATTAAAAATTGATTGAATCAAGCCAAGACTCCTAAAGTCTAGCATGGGAATTTTGATACAAGCATAAAATAATGTATATTTTAAATTAGTACAAAGTGGTGAATGTCCCACTCAATGATTAGAAATGCTTACTATACATATGGCGAAAGTGCTGATTGTCGCAGTCAATGATTGTGAACCTTAGAATTTAAAATTTAAAACTGAAAGAACACGAAATTACAGGGTTCCAAGAGGATTACCAGGAAAAGACTTTCAGATGACCTATCATACGGGTGTAACAACTTTGGAAAATCTTGATATTTTGAATGATTTTCTGCCTCATTCTGAAAATTCACAAAATAGTTAACTTCAAAAGAATACATATAAAGGTCAAACTCCAAGATTCTACCACATTTTTGTTATTCCTTCAACTACAGCAAAATATTAATTGTTGTTTTAAACAAACCTCTGAAGGTTTTCCAATAGAATAACCATCTGCAAACAGGTTCAATGTGAAAGAAGCTTCCCTCTCTGTCAAAACAAGTAACTAAGTAAACACCACACTCAGGATTTATACACAAGTGAGCTATAAACTTTGATGGCTGACCTGCTAATGAAAGAGTTTCAGATGAAGCAGATGACTGGGGAATTTGAGCAATGTTTTCACCAGCCTCAACAAGACCACTCTGTATAAATAACGATAGTTAAGGAAATCAAGAAAGCAACTTAAATTCCAAAAGATTTAACAATTTCCGTTGTTTACATTAATTTTTTAACTGAACTTATTAGTCAAACTACAGATACTATGCCATGCAATTGCAACATAAGACAGGGTTACACGTTCTTTTAAAGAATAGAACAATAGACCAATCTACTGAACTAATTAAATCCAGAAAACTCATTTTTTTCAAATTTCACATATTATTAAGCTAGCTCCCTTAGATCCCATCTCCGGAGCTGGAAATCATAAGAACAGACACGTATTAGCTGTATGCTTGTGTGGCCTCAGCCAATCCAACCAATTGATGCAGCTTATTTACTTTTCTAGATACCGTATAGTGGCGATAAAACAAAAGACTTTACTTTCGTTAGCAGACAATGATTTTCACATCTAACCTCCTCCCCACACATTCCCTAGCGCAACTATTCTTCATTACTTTTGTGTGTAATAATCTCAGTGAAACGGAAAATAACAATGGATGAAACTTCAATAAGCTTAGATAATAAATAAATGCTGTTTTCTCTATTTTCTTCCATAGGTATCATACGGCCCAAATTTCTCTGAATTCTTGGTTCGGAACAAAAAAGATCAGTTGAGTTAGGCACATTTAATGTAGTTGAACGCCTCTTCAAACCTCAGTTCAACACATTGTGAGGAACTATTCTTCAATTTTACTTGTAGATTAGAACAACACCCAAAAAAGATTAAAAAAAAATACATATCGAAAATGACAAGAAAAACACAAACTTGAGAATTAATTGAGAGGCCCAGAACTCAATTTCCGATTGTTTCTTGAAATATCGAATCGAATTACGGTTGCACATTGGTGATCTTACCTGGGACTTGGAATTGTCGGATGCGCCTTCGTGCGGTTGGGGAATTGACTTGGGGCGAAACCTAGTGCCGGTCTTGGAGACCTTGAAGGAGACCCCCATGGTGGGGGAGCACAATTTTGTGGGGAATAGTGAAGACAAAACAAAACCCTAGAAAATTAGCAGAAAACAATGAAGGAGAGAGAGAGAGAGTTAAAAGTGGTGTGTTGAGTTGAGTTAAAAGGTTTCAACTCAGCACAACACAACACATATATAGACAGAGAGAAAGAGAGAGAGAGAGAGGAGCAGTGTCGCACACAACATGCAATGTTCATTCGATTCGATTCGATTTGTGTTGAGTTTCTTTGTTTTCCCTTTCCGCTACGCGTAAAAAATATATTATTTTCTCGAAAACAAATACTATTTATCTTTTTTTTAAATTTATTATACATTATATTTTACAAAATACAATTAATTATTTAAAATAAATAATTTTAAAATATAAATATTACACCTTTAGATAATATAAATTCAATTAGCAGTTAGATATCAATAATAAAGCTCATTAGATAATAAATTTCAAATCTATACCCAATAAATCCATTTAGAATATATATATATATATATATATATATATATATATATATATTATGTTGAAACTAAATATATAGCTATAAAATTAATTAGTTAAATATATTAATATAGAAAAAATAATAGGTTTAGTTATCCCTAAATTATTTTGAATAGTTGTAGGTATACATTTCATACAGGAACTAAATATATATCTGTAAAATAATTAATTAATCAGATAAATACACTAAATTCAACTATGTAAAGTATGGTAAATTCTCTATCCAACACCATTTACATTTTTATTTCCCTAACTAGCATTGTTTTGTTTTTATTTCCTTATCTAACACCCTTTTGTTTTAATTTTCCTATCTAGCACCCTTTTATTTTTTATTTTCCTATCTAACACCATTTCAAAAATAAATAAATAAATAATAAATTATTATTTTTTTGATAATTTTAATTTTGAATGTATTAAGAAATAAGTATTTTTAATATTTAAAATAGTTATAAATATAATTAATAAATAAAGAAATGAGTTTTTACAAAATAAAAATAATAAATTAAAAATGTTTAGTTTAAAATTATTTTGTTAAAAATGAAGAAAATATGAAATTAAACCCTACAACAACATAAAAGTTGAATCTATAAACATAAATTAGTATTTATTTTTATTATTATTGATTATGTAATCATGTTAATTTCAAGTAAAAAATACAATACATAATTATAAAAAAAGCCAAAGTCATTTAGTATTAATTAATAGTGAACACACAAATAATATTGAAGTGTCTGCAAAATTTTAAAAAAAAAAACTAATGCAAATGTTACACTTAATGCTTGAAAATGAGAAGAAAAAAATGCGAAAATAAATAAGTATAGAAAATAAAAACAACAATAATAAAATATAAAAAAAAACAATGGCAAAAAAAATAATAACTAAAAACATATAAGATATAAAATAAAAACAAAACAAAATAAGATAAACATACAAGATATAAAAAAAAATCCAAAATAAAGACAAAAAATATAAGACGATACTAAATAAGTAGATGTTGATCCTAAAAAGAAAAATAAATGAAAGATGATCATTCATTTAATATTTTCTTCAATAATACATTAAATAAATAGTTTGTGCGAAATGAAACATAATTAATGATGAGAAGTGCACAATCCAATAATGTTGGGATATGTTCTTTTTTGTGTGTCCTGGTGTTTGACAATATGAATATTTTTTTGTTCAATCATGTTGTTCTTTTGTGTCCATATCAGTCCTTATTCGACTTGACTTAGGTCTCTCCTTTAAGATTATTTTCATGTCGAGACTTAGGCATAGTATTTGACCAGTGTATGCAGACCAATACTCTTCATTTCTGAGTTCCATCAAATAGTCTTTTGTAACATAAAATATCTGTTGCGATGTTGTTGTTTTTATTTTATATATTTATTTATTTTTACATTTTTCTTCTCATTTTTAAACATTAAGTGTAGCAATTGCATTAGTTTTTTTTTAGGATTTTTCATTTAGGGTAAATAGATACTTCAATATTATTTGTGTGCGTTCAATATTAATTAATATTAATTGACTTTGATTTTTTTATAATTATGTTATGTATTTTTTACTTGAAATTAACTTGATTACATCATCAATAATAATAAAAATAAATATTAATTTATGTTTATAGATTCAACTTTTATTATGTTATTGTAGAGTTTAATTTTTATTTTCTTCATTATTAAAAAAAATTAAACTAAACATTTTTAATCTATTACTTTTTATTTTTATTTTGTAAAAACTCATTTCTTTATTCATTAATTATATTTCTAACTATTTTAAACATTAAAAATACTTTTTTTATTGTATTCAAAATTAAAATTATAAAAAAAATTATTATTTATTTATTTATTTTTGAAATGGTGCTAGATAGGAAAATAAAAAATAAAAGAATGCTAGATATGGAAATAAAAACAAAAAGGTGTTTGATAGGGAAATAAAAACAAAATAGTGTTAGATAGGAAAATAAAAGTAAAAATGGTGCTATATTAGGGAGTTTATTATTTTATCTCAATATTATATTAAAATATATTATTTTATTAATTATATCTACATTAATATACTTCTTTAAATAGTAGACATAAACTTTACATTGAAGTTAAATATACATCTATAAATAATTTGATCAATTACATATACTAATATAAAATAATATACTTAAAAAAATTGATATAAAATAATAGTATTAATATTACATCAAACATGCTTAGATAAATAAACATAAAGCATTTAACATAATTATGCAAAATAATTATTATTTACTTATAAATAAACATAAAGCATGTTGAATAAATATGCTTCTGCTTTTAACTATATATGGGGATCACATCTATTGTGTAGTTTCTTGTTATTTTTTGCACCCATTCAATTTAGGCCAATATTAGCATCTATTATATACCTATTTTTTTTTGGCAAATTCTTCCTACACCCAACTTTTTTAACTTGCACTTTGTATACTTTTAAATTTCCAAAATACATCCTTCATTCTGAAAATTCAGAATATAAAGATGAAATATTTTGGAAAAAAACAAATTTGGAATGGACTATTAAATTCTATAATAGAATTTGAAAATCAATATCTCAGGATAAGCGATTCTAGAATAAAAAAAATCGTTTAAAATAAAAAATGGAAAAAAAATCTAAAAGCATATTTAAGGAAAAAAATATTACAGAAAGAGTGTTCTTAAATGTATTTTTATCCGCATCTCCTTAATTTTATTTAAGGACAATTTTATTATTTCACATAAAAATTGAGAGTGTAGCTTCAAATTTGATTGGGTTATATTTTTTTTGTTTTTGCAAAAATGTTGATAATTACAATAGAAATGTTGATGGGAGTGTTTTTATTGACTAAAGAACATCAAGTAAACATAACTTAACGTAAATATACACTAAAATTTCCATTTCCAATTATGAAACAAAAAATTGAGCCATCAGTTTGGTGAAAATCTAGTAAATAATAATGGATTTTGTGTTTTAAATATTGAGGGATACAAACTATGTAGGAGAGATAGTAACACAGACACTGATATGACACGAATATGGATACCAAGATACGTAGGAACACAAATTTATATATTATATAATTAAATTATATAAATTCACAATAAAGATTTATTGCATTAAGTATGTTTCAGTTTTTTTTTAGAGCATAAAGATATTTTTTTATGGCGAGTTCAAAAGGATTTGTTCCTTATTTTCATAATCATAATAAAAATTTATACAATAAATTTAAGTTTTTAGAAAATTAATGTATTTATTTTTTCTAAAATTGTGTTAGACTTGTATTGTAATTGTCAGAAATCCAACAAATATTTTTTTAATTGGACACTTCACCAATACGTGTTTTATGAGTGTTAGTGTCTGATACGTGTATCTGACACAAACACATCATTTAAAAGATGTGTCGAAACATCATAGAATACAAATAGAGTGTATAAATAACATTAGTGAATGACAATATACTATTGTATACAAATACTTATATTTTATTTTAACTCTATTTATATTAGTTTTTATCAGGTTTATGGAAAAACAACCGAACAAATTCTACAATTTTGAAATCCTCACCTTCATCATCTCTATTAAACCATAAACCCTAAATTTTTATTGTTCCATTTAAGTGAACGCTGAAATGTAAATATTCTTTCACTTACTATTTGAATAATAATTACATTTTATTTTTTTACCATTTTTATTAATATCTATCTCATACTTCCATCCGATCTATGTTTTAGACCATTTTTACTTCTATTAAAAATAAAAAATGCACTTAGATTGATCAAATTTGATCCACACCCGAACATTCCTTAAAAAATACACTACCCCAAATTTAATTTCTACCAAAATAAAAAAAAATTACAGCAAATTTTCCCAATTAAAAAAAAACAGAGCAATAAAAAAAATCTGCCCCTCAATTAAATAAAATAAAAAATTTAATTTGTAGCCATTTTGTATTAAAAAATGTTTTATTAACAACCTGTATCACTAATTGACGTTACAGACGTGACATTTGGTGAGAATGTGACACTGACTCTATATTATAATATATGACCCGTAGCATACGCAAAACTAGTTACCCGTATGTCTGTAAGTAGTTACTTAGGTGAAATTTATGACCACCCACTCTCCATGAAAAAATAATAATTTTTTTTAATAAGAACCATGTATTTCTTACTTAATCGGTGTAATAACCCTACCAAAACTATCAAACCACATGTTCCTCCACATATATTGACACACGCAAAACTGGCTACTCGTGTGTATGTAAGTGGTTACTTATGTGACGTTTATGGTCACTCACTTTTCATGAAAAAAAATCATTTGTTTTAATAAAAACGATGTAACCGATGTAATACTCCTACCAAAACTGGTTACCCAGCCACAGGTTCCTCCACATATACTGGTATACGCAAAAGGTTATCCTGTATATGTAAGTGGTTACCTATGTGACGTTTATGACGCACTCACTCTTTATGAAAAAAATTTATTATTTTTTTAATATAAATCATATATTATATCGATTAAATAATTTAACCAACATGCTTATTCTGACTTAAAAAAATATATTACACTCAATTTATTGCCACGTCTAGTCAAATGTGTGTAAAGTATGAGGACTCTTTTGTATTTTGCAGCCCAATAAAAAAAAGACCTTAATTTCCAAAATCACACCACATAACAATGGAATCCTAATTCCACACCACCCTAACGGCACCACCGTCGACCTGCAACACTCGACCACCGCAATCGCCGCACGAACGTACGAACCGCCACCGCCGCGCGACCGCTCCGCTCGATCGCCACCACCGCCGCACTCGTTCTCTGCTTCTTCTCGAACCATCGCCGCTGCTATCTCACCACTGTCTCTCTCGGCCAACGCATCAAAGGTATCTACTCTCTCGCTCGATCGCTCGCTCAATTTTGTCTATTCATTTTTCCTTTCTTTCACCGAATTGCATGTTTCTTTGCGCTTGTTTATGTATAGGGTTTTTGTTTCATTCTGCTTATGAATGCGTGTTTCTTATGGTTGATTTTTTTTTTCTTGTTGTATTTCTTTGATTCTTCTTGGTGGTACTTTCAGCTTGACTCCTATTTTTTTCTTTTTCTTTTAGGTTTCGGGTGTTATTCTGTTCTGTTCCAGCAAACTCAAACGCAGAAGCAGAATCAGAAGTGCAGTAGTGCGGGGTTGTTTGAGGAACAAGAGGAAGTGAACAATGGCGAATCAGGGCGCTAAGAAACGCAAAGAAGAGAATGCTCGTCACATGGCCAGGCTCCGCCAAGTCATCATCGCCTGCAACGTGCTCTCTCTTATTCTCTTAAATTGTGATTGTTGCAACCGATTTTTGTTCGATACTGTCGATTGAGGACCTAATTCTATGGTTTTCTTTTGAATTGATATATAGGTTATCTATGTGTTGCTAAGAATGTTGGTGTTCCATTCGAGTTTCACCTGGAAGCACTGGATTGGGTTGATTTTGACTTCTTTGGCATATGTTATTCCCTATCAACAGCTCGCAAAGATGGCAACTCCT
>Ga0123342_1001980_pt1 | contig 34366 bp, 21 predicted proteins | sample Turbeawhitnodule_FD_89960 | JGI IMG/M metagenome (GOLD analysis project Ga0123342, IMG submission 89960) | Root nodule microbial communities of legume samples collected from Mexico - Turtle bean Mexico white nodule | ecosystem: Host-associated > Plants > Roots > Nodule | place: Mexico: Nepantla... | reverse complement strand
TAACAGAATATAAATATATTTATTAAAAATAATAACAGTAAATATATACAAAATAAATGTGAATATATTTTTAAAAATTAAAAAAGTAACAGCACATCATAAACTAAACTGTAAATATATTTAGAAAAAAATAAATAAAAAAACTTACTTGAAGGTGAAGAGCACAAGAAGAAGCACTGCAAAGAAGAGATGAACTGGAAAGAAGATGCACTGGAAAGAAGAAGAAGAAGCAATGTGATGAAGAGAATGTGAAAAAATAAAAAAAAATACATAAAAGAATCCAACATTTTTCTCACACAAGGGAGAATCGATTCTCCTTCTACCTTCAAAAACCACAAAATCGATTCTCCCAAATCACTTCTATATAGAGAATCAATTGTGCATCTTTTGGAAAAATTTAAAATCGATTTTGCACCATCCAACAATATGTAAAATCGATTCTATAGCATACACAAACATTGGAAAATCAATTCTCTAGCATGTAAGAGATAAGAAAATCGATTCTACAGCTTTTACAGTGATACGAAAATTGATTTTGGAAAAGGATGGAGAGAAACCAGTGCACCAAAAGTGAGTTTTACCTTCCTCAAACCAATTCTCTTCCGTTTTCTTGTTCTTGTTATGGGCACAGCACAACAATCAAACCTCATCCATCATCTCATTTATAGCAAACACACCTTTAAGTTTCAGATTCACGGGTCTACTGTTTTGTTTTGGTCAAGATTCTTCTGCAAGTAGCACTGAAGAGTCTAGTGAAAAGAAAACTCATTGGCTCAGAACTGCACCACACTAAATTCATTCACATGTGCAACAAAGGATAGAAAAGTAAAATCCTATGTCAATAGTATTTGCCAGCTGTAATCGTCTCAAATCTCCTCACTTTTGTGAGGATGAGAAAAACTGCCCCCTCCGCTCACCCATCTTCGCCTGCACCTTCAAATAAACCGATCCAAACATAAATCATACCCGCTCGCCCCTCCCTCCTCATTGCTGGCACCCGGAAACAAACACTGCATTAGTGAGATTATCATGTAGGAATGCGTTATCCACATCTAGTCGTTCAAGATGCCAATCTTTGATGGTAGCAAGAGCAAGAATCATGCGACTAGTTGTCAATTTTGCTATTGGAAAATATGTTTCGAAGAAGTCAATCTCTTCTCGTCGGGTGTAGCCTTTTGCTGCTAACCGAGCTTGGTACCTCTCAATATTTCTATATGCTTTTCTTTTAATTTTGTAAACCCACTTACATGGTATGAGAGTCTTACCTTCTGAAAGATCCACTAATTTCCAAGTGTTGTTTATCTCAAGAGTTTTAATCTCACTGTTCATGGTTGCTTTCCATTTATTAAAGTGAATGGCTTCCTCATAGGTGCATGGTTCAATTTGTAAAAGACGAGAACAGAGTAGTTAAAATGTTCTTCAGATAATCTTTTATATGATAACACCGAATTTAGTGAATACCTTGTTGTGCCAATATTTATTACCTTCTGTGAAGAGGTTAACAATTGATGATGATAATCCTGGAGGTATGCAAGGCTTCTTCGAATTCTTGTTGATCTTCTGAGATCTTCGGTATCTCTTGTCTTAGTGTTTCCTACTCTATTCATCTTGCCTTTGTGATAGTTGTCATGCAGACTGTCATACATATGCTCCACAAAATTTTGATCATAGCTTAGCTCATTTTATTTACTTTTATTAGTGACTTGATAAAAGCTTTGTTCATAGAATAGAACATTTCTGGAGACGAATACTTCTCTGGTTTGGGCATCAATGACTATATAGCCTTTTGTTCCTACCTTAAAACCCAGAAAAATACTGGCTCTAGGATCTAGTTTATTCCTATTGTTTTCAAGAGTAGAGGAAAAACAAAAACATCCAAAGATACAATGATTACTTATATTAGGAGCAGTAGCGTATAGTTTTTCATATGGACATTTATTTGAAATAACAGTTGAAGGCACTATATTTATGAGATGAACAACATGCATTATGGCGTAGGACCAGAAAACCTTAGGAAGCTTAGATTGAAACATGAGACACCGAGTTACATTTAAGATGTGTTGATGCTTATGTTCCACCACAAAATTTTGTTGTGGTGTCTCAACACAAGTGATTTGGTGAATGATAACGTGCTTATCATAGAAATCTTTCTAGCAAAATTCTTGACCATTGTCAATTCTAATAACTTTAGTTCCTTTATCAAACTAATTTTTAACCATGATAACAAAGTTGCATAAAAGGTTATGTGTTTCATTTTTATTTTTCATCAAATATATCCAAGTAAATCTAGTGTGATCATCCATTATGGTGAGAAAATATCTGTGACCATGAATAGAAGGAATACTAAAGGGACCCCAAATATCAATATGAACAAGATCAAAAGAATTATCACATGTACTTTTGCTTAAAGGAAAAGATAATGTATGCTGTTTAGCAAGATGGAAAGGAGTACATATATTCTTTTTTATCAAAGTATATGTCAGGATAGGTCTTACTCATGCATTCTAACACCTTACTAGATGGATGTCCTAGTCTGCAATGTCATGTGTCAAGGTTTTTGACATGCTGAAAAGGATCATCAATTTGAGTGAAGAGAGCAATGTTTTTCTCGGATGAAAGATCAAGATTATAAAGTCCCGCACCAAGTCTAGCTCGTCCAATCATCTTGAATGTAACTACTTTTTGAATCTGGAATTCATCACGAAAGAAAACAAATTTATAGTTAAGTGAAGTGCTGAGTTTCTGAACAGATAATATATTCAAGGCAACATAAGGAATAAATAAAACATTGTATATTATGAAATCTTCAGATAAGAGTATGGTCCCAACACATTTTGCAGTAACTTGCGTATTGTTAGGAAGCCTCACTTTCACAAGCTCAATTTCATAGTAAGTCAAGAAAAAAGACATATTATAGGTTACATGATCTAAGAATTCAAGGTTTTGGATGAGTTTTACCTTTCTCAAGAGGTTGATCAGTGGCAACATTACTGATTTTTCCTTTATCATTATTCATTTGAATAATATCAACTATTTTATGCATCTGTTAAGTGGATAAAGCATTCAAAATTTGGTGATTTAGAAACTTATCTTGTGGTGAATTTCTTTCAACCATTTGTTCTTCAAGATTTCATGGTGGATAACCATTCTTTGAGTAGCATTCATCTGCAATGTGGTTCATTTTATTACAGAATGAGCATTGCTTTCCAAAATTCTTTCCTCTTCCATTTCCTTTCCGTCCATCATCGTTCCTATAGTTGTATTTTTTACTAGATTGGCTTGGGTTGTTAGTCCGTATCTTTGATTCTATGATAGTAGCATCATTGGAAGTTCTTTCTTGTCTCTCTTGTTCTAGGGCAAGGGAAAAAACTTTGTTTATACATGGCAACCACTCCATGAGAAGAATCTAGGTCTTTATACTGTTATAAGTATCCCCGAGGCATTTAAAAAAAGATATAACTCTCTCTGATTCTCTATATTCAAGGATGTTCTTTGACAATCTGCAGGCGCATTTGATACTACAGACGCAGGTAGGAATGGGTCGCAGTGAATCCAGTTCTTCCCACAATATTTTGGAATCTGTGTAATATTCATAAATGCTTCTTTCTCCCTACTTGGTCGAATTTATTTCTTGAAGAAGGTTAGAAGTACGGAAATGGTTGCTTTTGGAAAATCTCTCCTTCCGATCCTCCCATAAATCCCTTGCGTTGTTGATATAAATGACGCTTTAAGCAATTTGTGTGTTAAGACTCCGATTTATCCACGAAATCACAATGACGTTACAGCGTTCCCATGCTTCATATTGCTTGCTTTTGCGTGTCGGTTATGCAATCTCTCCACTGAAAATTTTAAATTTGTTCTTCGAGAGCAAATCCCTTTTCATTACTTTTTAGCCATCAGAAAAGTCATCCAAACCTGAGCTAGAGTCTTCATATATTTTCTTTTGATCCTTAGCGAGTTTCTAGTGGGTCCTATCTAAAATTATCTGTTTGGAATGCACAATTTTTGAACAATAGCCCTTTCTCTGAATCCGTCTCGTGAAGTTTTGATTCTTTGATAAGTACATTCCACGTTATTTGGTAGTAGATTTCCTAAGAATTGGTTGATTGCATTTTTGTCATAGTGAATCCATCTACCTTTGACTTTGGCCTTTAAATCATTCGGACCTTCAGCCCACGCATTTGTGTAAAATTCAAGAACTATAGTTGGATCATACTTGGGATAATGATATACCAACTTTCTCCAATTTATTTGCATCAGCCCATTAAAAAAGGAGTCAAATTCTTCAAGTAAAAGTGTCACTTTCCTTTCTGAAATGAAAGACCAAGTTTTCAAATCATCATATCTTTGCTTCTTGTCTTTGCTTGACTCTATTTTTCTTGGTGGGATGGGTGAATCAACTCTAGCTCTTTTTCCTTTGTTAAAGCGTGTTGGATTAATACCAGCTGTAAATTTAGTACGACCCATTTTTCTGCACATGTAAGAATAAGCATTTATCAAAACCAAAGTGTTTTATTTTATTGGCATTTTAAAAAAACACTTGGTGTGCATGACGTAGAATGCATTGAATGAGTAATTTTTGGTATTTAATCCATGGAAGACAATACTTAACTTTGAATAAACTCAAAACAACAATCAATCCTATTCAACATCAAAACATTCAAATATAAAAAAGATTGAATCTTTGAGTTTATAGCAATTTAGGAATGAAACCTTAAAATGAATGGAAATGTCAACACGCTTGAATGGAAATGACAACGAGAATGGCTACGGAGATGGTAAATTTAAACATAAAGTACTTATCTTAGTGTAGATGAAATGATTGAGTGGAAATGGAAACTTTGGAAGAGAAGTTTTAAAACTGTAGAGCAAAGCAAATGAGAATAGGGTGCACTGGTAATAGAACTTTAATACTTGGTTGTGAGTCATCAAATTGGCTATGATTAAGGGTGGAAAAAAAATTCAAATTACAAAATCCAATCCATAATTATCCATATCCATATTATTTTTAATCCATTTAAATGGATTTTTTTGAAATCCAAATCCATATTTTTGGATTTTAAATCCAATCCATTTAATTGGATATGGATTAGATATAGATTGGATACATTTTTGGATTATCCAAATTGCATTTTGGGATGAATTTGACTTGACCCGATCTAAGTTAAGCCAAGACAATCCAGCCGATGTCGAGCCGAGCGGGCCCGGGCCGATGTCTAACGGAGTAGTCCTGGGCCCATATCGAGTCGTGTGCGCCTAGACCGTTGTTGAGCCGAGCATTCCCGAGTCAATGTTGAGTCGAGCTGGCCCAGGTCGATATCAAGTCAAGCAAGCCCAGGCTGATGTTGAGCCACCGGGCCCGCATCGATGTCGAACCGAACGGGCCAAGCCAATGTCGAGATGAGCAAGCCCGGGCCGATGTCAAGTCGAGCTGGCCCGGGCCGATATCGAGTCAAGCAAGCTCGGGTAATGTCGAATCGCTGGGCCCGAGCTGATGTCGAGCCGAACGAGCAAGGCCAATGTTGAGCTGAGCAAGCTCGGGCCGATGTCAAGCCAAACGGGCCCAGGCCAATGTAGAGTATCCTGGGCCCGGGTCGATGTCGAGTCGATTGGGCCTGGGCCAATGTCGAGCCGAGCGGGCCAGAGCCAATGTCGAGTCTCTAGGGCCCGGGTCGATGTCGAGCCAAACGGGCCCAGGCCAATGTCGAGCTGAGCAAGCCCGAGCTGATGTCGAGCCGAACGGGCCCGAGTCAATGTCGAGTCTCCCGGGCTCGAGAAGATGTCGAGTCTCCCGGGCCCGGGCCGATGTCGAGTCAATTAGGCCTGGACGGATATCGAGCTGACTGGGCTTGAGCCAATATCGAGTCTCCCGAGCTCGGGCCGATGTCAAGCCGAACGCGCCCGGGTCGATGTCAAGTTGATTGGGCCCTGGCTGATGTCGAGCCGACCGGGCCCGAACCGATGTCGAGTCTTCCGGGTCGATGTTAAGTAGATTTGGCCCGGGCCAATGTCGAGTCTTCCAGGCCCTGACCGATGTCAAGCCGAATAGGCCCAGGCCGATGTTGAGTGGAGCGGGCCTGGGTCTATGTCGAGTCGATTGGGCCCTGGCCAATGTCGAGCTGAGAAGGCCCGGGCCGATGTCAAGTTGAGCGGGCCCGAGCGAATGTCGAATCGTCCGGGCCCAGACTAATGTCGAGTCGTCTGAGTCGGATCGATTTTGAGTCGTCTAGGCCCGGACTGATGTCGAGTCGTTCGGGTTCGGGCCGATGTCGAGTCGTCCGAGCTCGAGCGATGTTGAGTGGAGCGAGCCCGGGTTGATGTCGAGTCGATTGGGCCTTGGCTAGTGTCGAGCCGAGCGAGTCCGAGCCGATGTCGAGTCGAGCGGGCTCGGGCCGATGTCGAGTCGAACGGGCTCGGGCCGATGTCGAGTCGAACGGGCTCGGGCCGATGTCGAGTCGAACGGGCTCGGGCCGATGTCAAGTCGAATGGGCTCGGGCTGATGTCGAGTCGAATGGGCTCGGGCCGATGTCAAATCATCTAAGCCCGGGCCATTGTCGAGTCGTCTAGATCGATGTTGAGTCGTCTGGGCCCGGGCCGATGTTGAGTCGTCTAGGCCTGGGTCCATGTTGAATCCTCCGAGCCCGGGTTGATGTCGAGTCGATTGGGCCCGGGCTGATGTCGAACCGAGCCGGCTCGAGCCAATGTCGAGTCCCTTGGGCTCGGGCAGATGTCGAGCTGAACGAGCCCGGGCCGATGTCGAGCCAAGCAGGCTCGGGCCGATGTCAAGCCGAGCGTGCCCGAGCCGATGTCCCATGTCGAGTCGTCTGGGTTTGGGCCGATGTCGAGTCGTCCGGGCTCGAGCCGATGTCGAGTGAAGCGGGCTTGGGTTGATGTCGAGTCGATTGGGCCCTGACTAATGTCGAGTCGATTGGGCCGTGGCTAATGTCGAGCTGAGCGTGCTTGGACCGATGTCAAGCCGAGCGGGCCTAGGTCGATGTTGAGTCGAACGGGCTTGAGTCGTCTGGGCCCGAGCCGATGTTGAGTCGTCCGGGCTCAGGTTGATGTCGAGTTGTCCGGGCCCAGGCCGATGTCGAACCGAGTTGGTTCGCGTTCAGGTTGAGTCAGCTTAGGCCCGGTTCAAGCCAAGTTAGTCTGTGTCCATATCAAAATGAATTTAATGTAATTGACAAAGTAGATTTAATCTAATTAACAAAATGGATTGAATCTAGATTTAATCCACTTTAAATGGATTTAAAAAATATCCATTTAAATTTGATAGAGTTTAAATGGATATGAATTTTAAATCCAATCCATTTATTTGGATTTGGATTAGATCTAGATTGGATTTTAAAATCCAATCCATGACCACCCCTAGCTATGATAAACCAACTCAAATGGCCTTCGTCCAACCTGTTATTAATTAATAATAGAAACATGACATATACAATCACACTTGATGGTTTAATTTAACCCCTAATCAAAATCATGTTGATCAATGTGCAACACAATGAATAATGATAGTTGTAATTTTAATTACCTTTTTGAAAAGGAAAAAATACGGAGTATAAACAACTCCAAAATCCTAAGCAACATCCTATGATTGCATAAAAAAATCCATCAAATATCAATGTTTAACCAAATTTGAACACCCTATGGTTGATTTTGAGATATTTATATCTCAATAGAAAGGTGCAACCAAGTCTTTGTAGCATATAAGAAACCAATAGAAACCAACATTTCAATTTCATCTGCATGATAACATACTTATTAAAGAACATGCATGTAAACATAAGTATGCAATGGACTATAATATATTTGTCTTAAAATAACAAGAAAAATAAGTAAGATCCATGTCTTATATAATATAAAGAAAAATACCTTCTTAATCGTTGTAGCAAAAAACAGAAACATTCTCCACTCACGAGAAATCAGTTGTAAAATCTCATTAAGTGATTCCTCGAAGTTCTCATTTCTACAACCTATCTGCCTCATCTAAGACCTGCTCAAAATATAGAGTAATCATATTAGTCCAAACACATGTATGACATAGAAATGCAGACAAGAGTCTCTTGTTAAAAATAAAAGGTATGCCCTCTTTTTCTTTTCTTATTTTTTGAATTATGACATTATTACAATTTTCTTAGAAAAAAGTATTTATAACCATAAAAATATTCACCTATATTCATCAAGGTAAAAAAATGGAATCTAGGAATGAAGCATTCATTTGTATTCATTCATCAAGTGTGTGAACATTTATGATGCAAAAAGTAATATCAATAATTCATTAAATATAAAAAAATATAGAAATCATACCAAGTATTTTAATCTATTAAAAGAAAATACTTTTGTGTGTTTTAGGTGATCTAAAACTCGTCCACGAGTCCCAACCTGCATGAATATAAAAGAGTGAAAAGGGAAAGACAAATAATTTCCAAGACACTTTCAACAAGAATTTGAAATTCCAAATTAGTTGAAATCAATGTTCATTGTAGAATATTTTGAAGTGATAATATGCATGGGTAAATAAGGAAACATCTTTCCTCACCAATAGAAAAAAATAAACCTATAAGACAATGCAACTGATTTAGTTTAGGTGAAAAAGTATGAGTTTGTTCTATAATTAGTGCAGTATCTATACCTCTCGTAGTGTTTCTCGAGGTGGCGACTCTCGCGGCGTAGGTCACCAGTGTTCCTCATATATAGCGGCGCTTGCTCTCGCGATGTTCTCATAGTGACGATGGTTCTTGCGTGGCTCTTCTGAGGGTGGCGCGGTGACGCAGCGGCACGATCATGCCTCCACTTGCACCGTGTTCAGTGCCCCTCTTCTCTCACTTTCCCAATTTCACTTTTAGGGTTTCTCACCCAAATTTATCCTTAGTTTTTTTGGTCTAGGCGCATGGCCTAATTAGAAAAAAGATGTTATAATCAGATTATTTAATTGGATTTAGATGGAGACAATCATTTAGTCAGGCCATAGTTATATTTTTTCTAAATATACTTATTAATTAATATAAAATATTATTATTGATATTAATATTAATATATATTTTTCTTTTCTTTAATTTTTTTATAATTTTAATAGTAAAATTTATTTTTAAAACTAATTAAAACTTAATTAAACCAAAATTATATATGGATAAAATCCGTATGTAATATTCCCGCTTCATGGTGTCAAACTTACATACTAATTAAATTCGTATGTAATCACTTTTGGCTTACATACGAAAAAATCCGTATGTAATGTCTATTTACATATTGGATTAAATCCGTATGTAATGCTCACTTTACATATGAATTCGGATTCGTATGTAATTATTGGTATGTAAATAAATCATTTGTTGTAGTGTCCCCCGGACTTTATTTCCATGCATTTCTATTCAAATCATGTAATTCAAACTTCAAAATGTTGGGTCTTTCTTGGCACGTGTATGATATTCAACATTATGCAAGAATCAACGAAAAAAATAAGATCATAATTTAAAAGCAAAAGTCAATTTTGAGATTTTTAAGAAAGAAATTTTCGTTAAACTTTATTATACCAATATGAGTAGCAAACACTCTTTGTCCATTAGAAAGATTGACAATAATGGGTTTAATGGTTTTGTGTGAAAAGAAATTGGAAAGGAACGATGAAACATGACCAGTAGCACCAAAATCTATAATCTAAGAAGTTGAATTTTTCAATTGAAAAATTCATACAAGTGTTCATGTTACCTTTCAAATTAGGATTTTGTGTCTAGAAAAAAGCGAAAGAATCTATCTGGTTGATTTGAGATGTGTTGGTAGAGTTATTACAACCAAATTTTGGAATTAAAGATATCAAGACTTGATATTGCTCTAGTTAAAGGTGAAACTCTTGTTTTCTAGAAGTAGATGATTGACCAATCTCACACAATATTTTCGTTCTTAACATCAATACTATTAACAATGTTTTTTTACCATTATTAAACTTGTGAATAGGTGAAAATTCTTACTTTCTATAACAAATATCAACAGTATGACCAAGCTTTCCATAGTGTATACTCATCTTCTTATTTTTCTTGTAATTATTATTGTCATGATTCAGAAGGAAAACATGTTTGCGATAACACGTATTCTCTATATGCCCATTTCATCCACAATAAGTACAAAAATTAGTAGAGTAAGTAGCAGCGTTGATCTTAGGTTCGAAACCAATAACAAAGTTATTTCCTTGAATATACCTTTTTTATTGAGATACATATGAGGAAATCTTAGTAATGGGTGGAATAAAATCAATGAGAATTACATGAGATTTAACATTACTTTACTGATCGTTTAAACCTCCGAGAAATTGCATGTCATGATCTTCATCTTTTCTTTTATTTATGATTTTCAAAGCAACACAAATACATCTCATGACACAAACACATATTGGATCGACTATGAAATTGTCCAATTCATCCCATATAACACCAAGTTTGGTAAAAAAAATAGAACTGATAGTGGAATCACCTTTCCTTCACGAAGTTTCCATTTGCAGATTCATAACTTCTTAATGAATCACCTTGAAAATATCTAGATTTTAAGTCATTCCAGATTTCTTCTGCTTTATCCATCCATAAAATGCTTTTTTACGAATTGAGCCAAAAATGAAATGAACAATGCAGGAGACCACTATATTGTTGTAAAGCTTCCAAGAATGATAAGAGGAATTTGTCTTGGAAGGTTCTTTTGCAGTTCCATCAATTAATTCAAGTTTGGTCTTAGTACTTAAGGCTATGATCATATAACGACTCCAAGAATGATAATTGGTGGGACTGGGGATACGAGAGCAGTCACATGATTCTAGCTAGGCTGACACTAGTACAAAAACGGTTTTTTTATGTCTTTTATTTAATACTTTTGTACGTTTGTTAACAATCCGACATGGATGCAGGTGTCATAAATTTTCGTTAGACAAAATCTCTAACGTAAAAACTTCTATTTATGTTGGACCATAACACAATTCAACATAAATTTGTATTAAAAATAAGTTAAAAAGGTCTAAAATTTGCATTGTGTTGGAGATCCCACATCGACTATAGATTATGATATTTCATTCTTTATAAGTGGGTGCAAACCTCACCTTATAAGCCATTTTTATGAGGTTGAGTTAGGCTTAAAGTACACTTCTTAACATGGTATCAGAGTCATTTAAAGCCTATCCTAGCGAGAGTTTGTTGGGCTCATTGTGTCACCCGCTATCGGGTTGTTATCGTACCACCCATAACATATATTGTCATGCACAAGTTGGTAGCCTCGACGTGAGGGGTGTGTGTTGGAGATCCCACAATGACTAGAGATTAGGATATTTAATTCTTTATAAGTGGGTGCAAACCTCACCTTATAAGCCAGCTTTATGTTGGGTTAGGCTTAAAGTCAATTTCTTAACACATTGTACCATGTTTAGTCCAATGTAAATTTTGGACATTTTTTTTAAAAATAATATTGGTTTTGGCTTCAAACCAAAACCTAAAGTACAAAAAATTATTTATAATAATAATTAAACATGTCAACTAAAAAATCTATACAAAATCATATTTTCTAACCTAAAATTTTATCAACAACAATATAAAACTAAACTATGTATATTAGAGAAGAAAAATAACTCATTGTTTCTTAGCTTTTGGATATCATCCTAGGACAACGAATATTGATCATTAAAGATGTAAAACATTTCATCCATGTGATTATGTCGTGATTATAAAGGTAAAATAGAAATCATATTATGTTTATATATGTTAACTCTCTCCCGGATTCAATGATGTTTGATCCATTTTTTCTATTTGCAAATTTGGAGTCCGTCATAATCCTGAAAGGTAACAATTTCCACAAGTCATTTCACAAAATATTTCATAATAATAAAAGTATGAAAATTAATAATGCATGCACACCTTTTAGAAGACTATGTTTTTCCATATCCCTTTATCATGATAACTCCTAATAACATACATATCATCTACTTCGTTGTCCACATTGATAGGAAGTGTTCTTAATGAGAAAGACGATGTCTCATGCATATTTGAAGAGTCGTCATAGTGAGTTTCATGCATGTTTCTTCCCTTCAAGACCACTGACCATTTATCATTAGATGGATCATGGACATAAAATATTTGTCTTCCTTAATGTGTTAGAATAAATGGTTCGTTTGTATAATCTACCTTGTTTAGATCTCCAAAGTAAACCCGTAGTCATCTGTCCTCTCACTTGTATTGTTATCTACCCATTTACACTTGAAACTGATACTCTAAATGTCACATAATCAATTCCCCTTATGTCATGTATGACTTCGAAGTAACTCATAAATATTGTACATAGATTTTTGTCTTTAGAATTAGCAAAGTACACAACCTCAATTTTGAATGGTAACCCCACTATTCTAAACTCTACTTTTGTCATCTTCTATCTTGCAATAAAAACAAAACTTGTTAATCTCATACCCACCATATGCAATGGCATCGTTGTTATGCTCACATGCAAGTCTCAATAGTGTATCCAAAACATTATGTTTACCTTAAACCGAGCTAAGAAGATCTTGTTATGTTCATTAAATTCCCATTTTTCATTCATTTAGGGGTGTTCCGCTTTGATTTCACTAATGTGTTTCAACATGTTGGTGATAACTTCATCAGAGTTGTTCAATATATACAAATTTGTTTGGTCCACTTCTGAGTTTTTATACTCCACATAAACTTTAGAGTAACCGATCTTTAAGGAATATTTTACAGATATACAAAATTTTTAAGAGTGTCAAATATATAAAATATATTAAAATTAAAAGAATTTTATTTATATATTAATTTATATATGCAAACAAAGTTGGGAGGCAAGGTTCGCTTGCATAAGTTTATTTTTTAAATATTTTATTTTGTTACAATTGTATGTGTATTAAATATGTCTTAATATTTTTTTCATTATTTTATGAATATCATATTAATATATATTTATTTTTCATCACTTTCGCATCTTTATATTTTGTATAGTATATTTTCTTATTTACATGAAAACTATTTTAAGACTAAAGTGTAATGTTTTTTCTACTAGTAATGGGTTTGTCCTAGTCGTCTAGGTCACATACTAATTTCTTTTATTTATGAAAGTCTGATCAAATTATTTTTATTTGCAAAGATTTGATAGATTTAGCAAAAGGGGTTAGTTTAGCTAAATCCTTCATTAGTTTGTCAAAAATTAGACTGGTCAAAGTTAACCGCTATAGTCACACGGGTTGAGAATTTTAACTTGTCTCAACAATTTTTTCTAATTTTTAATATATATATATATATATATATTAAAAATATATTTAATTATATAAATAATTTTTATTCAATTAATATTAATAATTTGATAAATTAAAAAATATTACTTTTACACATTAAATTAATTTATTATAATTAATATTTAGAACTTAATTTTATAAATATTAATGATTTAAGTTTGAATACTATTTCATATTAATATTTTTTCAAATAATATAATAATTTTTAAAAAAAATTTATTATAAAAATTAGCTAGGTAGCGTGTCCATCCTATTGTTTGGTAGAGTTAAGGAATTAGACAAGTTGAGTCAAAATAGGTTGATAGGCAAAAAAAAAAAACCAATATCCCTAGTAAGGAATCCACCAAAATCAACTCACTTTATCACTTCTAATTTCTAATGATAAAAAAGAATTAAAAACTCAATCATAAATAAATCTTTACTAAATTGTGTGAAGTAGATAAAAGAAAAACCTTAGGCAAAATATTTTTTTAATAATTAAATCATTCAATTTTATATAAAAAAAACTTAAATTTTTAATTTTCATAACCTTTAATTCAAATTATAGTAAATATATTATTTTAAAATAAAATAAGAGAAGTGGATTTTATTTTATTAAAAATATAAAAATAGAATTCAAGTAAACATTTATTTAAAAATATAAGTTTCTTCTTATTAATGTTATGTTTGAATTAAGGAAATAATTTGTTAAAATTTAAAAACATGAATATGTGAAAATTAAGAAAGTGTAAGGATGATGAATGTGTTTCGATGAATTGAAGAGTATATTAGAGTGAATATATAAATTTTTTTTGAGAGTTTATAAGTAAGGTTTAATTACCTTTTTCGTCTCTATAATTATAGCCAATAGTCAATTTGGTACCGAGGTTTTTAAAAAATTCAATTTGGTCCCTAAGTTTTTAAAAATGTATTCAAAATGGTCATTTTTGTTAAATATCACCAAACGGTGTTAAGTGGTGCTTATGTGGCAGACACGTGTGAGTTACGTGGATTGTGCTTACCTTACTTTGGTGAATACTGAATTAGGGTTTAGGTTATTCAAATTGGGGATTTTGAAATTCTAATTTAGGATTTCTGATACGAGGAATGCTCCCCTGGTTGGATTCTGTGGTGCATTTCCCTGCTTCGATTCCACAGGAATACCTTTTATAAAGTCCATATTTCACAGGAACACCACGGTCTGGATCGCAATCGCTGCCCCTTCACCACCTCTGGACCGCACCACATAATCATTCCTCCAAATCGACCATGGGAACACAACTCACCATCATAACTCACGATCGCACCACAGAATCGAATGAGGGGAGCACACCTCCGAATGGAATCGAAGCAGGGAAGCGCACCACAGAATCCAACCAGGGGAGCAATCCTAGTATTAGAAACCCTAAATCAAAAATTCGAAATCTCCAATTTGAATAACCTAAACCCTAATTCAGTATTCACTAAAGTAATGTAAGCACCATCCACGTAACTTACACGTGTCTGCCACATAAGCACCAATTAACGTCGTTTGGTGATATTTAACAGAAATGACCATTTTGAATACATTTTAAAAAACTTAGGGACCAAATTGAATTTTTTAAAAACCACTGTACCAAATTGACTATTGGCTATAAATATAGAGACGAAAAAGATAATTAAACCAAGTAATATAACAAAACAAAAAAATTTATAGAAGAAGATGTTAGATGTAATTAAACTCTTATTTCGATAAAAAAAATTAAAAATTATTATTCTACTAATACATTTTAAATCCATGGAGAAATAATAATAATAAAATAATATTTCATTGATTTGTAATTAAAATTTTTAAAAAAATACATATACAGCCGTTAATTGCAACTAGGAATTGTGTCTGTGCTAAGAAACCAATAGTAGCCATTTGCGAAAGGTGCAGCAGGAAGAGGTGCTTGCATCCAGCGGAGCCATGATCTCGCAGTTCTTCGTTCTGTCACAACGTGGTGATAACATCGTTTTCCGAGACTGTTAGTTCTCTCTCTCTCAATCTCCTTCTTGCTTTGCGATTTTTGTTTTCCTTGTTTTTGGATCTGGTGCTGTTTGTGCCATCAATGCTTTGACGGGTTTTTGTTCAGCTGGAGCGTTTTAGTTTAGCTTACTCACCTGTAGCATGATTATTTCTTACTCTATAATCGCTAATTCGAATTCACGCTTCCAGATCTTACTTATTCGATTCACATCGCGATCGCAAGCTAATTACTAATTATTAATTACTTCCCTGGCGAATTCGAGAAGCACGAATTTTGCGTGGCTGATTACTTTTTGAAATATCTGACGTTGACATTTCGATGAGATATTTCCACCGTTCAATTTTGTTGCACGAGCTAAAAGACGTTGACATGCATCTTGATTCGTTTGCATTTGGAAATTGTTAGTGGAAATGCATTTAAAGAGAAGGCTAACATTTGAACCGATAATTGCTGAGATCTGTATTGGAAGCTGACTTACGCACTCCGATGTTTTTCTTTTTAAAATATGCTCCTTGCATGTAGGTTTATAAAATTGGGACTAACTCTACTGTTGTGAGCCATGGAGTTTCTCAGACCATAGTTCAGAATCTAGTTGGTGCTTACGTTTTTACCTTGTCCCTGTTTCATTTTCGTCGTTGTATTTTCCCTGTTTTAAGTAGATGCTTTAAATTTTCGAAAATAGAACCTTAAAATATTAAGATATGCTGGGGAATGGAGTGCGAACATACGGCTGCTTCTATTCTGCAAGTTTTTATGATAAGGATGGATGGAATGAAAGTGAAGTGAACATCATTATCACTAGAAACTTATTATTATATTGAATAAAGTTTTATCCTATCCCAATGATTGGAAACTTTACTGTCAGACTCTCAGTGACCATTGCTACTTTGTTTCCTTGATTTCAGATCGTGGGGAAGTCCAGAAGGGAAGTGCAGAGATATTTTTCCGCAAAGTAAAGTTTTGGGAAGATGGGGACCTGCAGGAGGCACCACCTGTCTTTGTAGGTATTATCTTTCTGAATCAAGCAGAGCATATTATAATGTGCTTCAAGCTTGAGAGAGTATGTAACGTTGTTAATAATTAATAAGGGCATTATCTTCTTTTTTCCCTCCTAAACCAGTTTTCTCTGTATCTCATAATGTTGTAGTTACTTTCACGGGACATCAGCCACCTTAGAATACCCACAGTCTAACAAATTTTGCTTTACAATATACAATTGAAAAGGTTAGAATATTTAGAATGGGGAGGGGATGAAGACATATTCTGTCTGTTGGTTCTTGGTAGATGAATGACCATTCATGCTAACAAGTAACTATTGTTGTGTCCTGCCTTCATTTAATATATCATACGCAGAAATGCTTATCCATTTGCCAGTGTTGATATCTATTGTTGTCAATGTCCTCCTGTTCTGGTTTTGATAGTAATATAATGTTTAATTTACTCGAATTAAAACATTGTTTAGATCTCAAAATATGGTATTTTTTGAAGCTGAGTTTCTATTCACTTTGGGTAATTGTCTTCTCTTTGACTGAATATGCTGATGTCCTTTGTGTCATGTTTGTTCTTTGACAGAATGTTGATGGTGTAAATTACTTTCATGTGAAAGTTGTTGGCTTATTGTTTGTTGCAACTACAAGGGTTAATGTATCACCTTCTTTAGTCTTGGAGCTTTTGCAAAGAATTGCTCGTGTTATTAAAGATTACCTTGGGATTCTCAATGAAGACTCGCTACGAAAAAACTTTGTGCTTGTGTACGAGTTACTCGATGAAGTTATTGTGAGCTTCCTCCCTTGCTCTATTTGGTTCATTAGGTCTTTAAAATCCCTTGTTTTCTTAACTTTAATGCTTCGTTGAATTAAATTATCACTTTATCCATGCTGGCTCCCTTTTCTAAATCTAATATTCATACTCGAGGCTCATTTTGTTCATAGTTGATTCTTGATACAAATATTAAGTATTTTTTAACAGTTAATGTTAGTAGCCTCTGATAGATCTGATAGAAGTGTTTACAATGTTTTTTCTGGTAATGTATAGCTGAAATTACAAACCTTTGAAATTTCGGGTGGATGTTATATCTGTTTTTCTTTAAAAAAGTTTACTGAAAGAACCTATTTGCAGTTTTTTAAAAGTTTTAATCCTGCTTTGGCCTGAGATTCATAGTTAATTAGTCATGTTTTCAAAAATTGTACTTATGAGTGACCCATTAACGGTTTTGAAGGATTTTGGTTATGTTCAATCAACATCTACTGAGATGTTGAAGGCCTATGTTTTCAATGAGCCGCTTGTTGTTGATGCTGCACGTCTGTCACCTCTTGGACCTGCTTCAATTTTTGCGGTATGATGTTTACCATGTTCTATATCTGGGCACTTATTTTGTTTTCTGTTATTATTGCTAGCACTTATTTATGATATCATTATTTCTTAATTTTGGTTGCATGCAGCAAGGGACAAAAAGAATGCCAGGGATAGCTGTAACAAAATCTGTTGTTGCTACAGAGCCTGGGGGTAGAAGGAGGGAAGAAATTTTTGTAGATATAATTGAGAAAATCAGCATCACTTTTAGCTCCAGTGTTAGTAAATACGTCTTAAAATATCAAATGACGAATTTCATCACATTGTTCCATTGTTCCTTCGTCCATCAATATATCATGAGCATAGATGCTTTGCTTATGGTTTGAAGATGCTATTTACAAAACATAATTATGATTTTTATAGAGCATGGATTCACTCTTGACTCTCTAGTGTCTGAAACAAATTTAATCTAAGTAATGTACCGTCTATTCCTATTAAAAAATTTACTTATTAAATGCTTGGTGGAAAAACTTACCTTGTTTTGCCGAAACATAAATAGTCAATTTTGGATGAATTTTTTTGATGTATTGTAGTAAACTAGTGCTTTTATGATACCAAATGTTTCGTGGTAAAGTTCTAACTAACATAATTGAAGTGTTGCAGAATGAAAATATTGTAGTGGATTAATGTACATACAAGAAAAAGATAAGATTAGGGATGGAGGTTTTTGAAAGAAAGTAGAAGGAGTTCACCTTTTGAGGAAAATATGTTAGAATGTCACCTGAGACGGTTTGGCCATTTGAGAAAAAATAGGCAATTAGATGGAGGATAGTTACATTGCAACCCAAAAAGCAAAGTCTGAGTTTTCCAAGAGAAAATTGAAAAGAAAAGACAGGACTGGGTGAATTATCCTTCCAAAGATTTTCCCTTCCAAAAACTTAGCTAGTACTTGGTTCCCCAACACCTAAATTTCAGATTGAAATCTTATATTCAAATGATTCCCTTGTTACATGTGTTCTTCATTCTTAGTATTTTTAATGTGATTTGGTCAGGGATACATTCTGACTTCTGAGATTGATGGCACCATACAAATGAAGAGCTATCTTTCTGGCAATCCTGAAATTCGATTAGCACTTAATGACGATCTCTCCATTGGAAGAAGCCAGGGATCAGCTTACGGTAACTTTCAGTCATTCAAGTATTTCCAGTAGTTTTTCCAAGATTTGTAATTATTTTATGCTTATGCGGAAATGTTTCTAGAGCAGGTTATAGGAGCTCATCTGGCTCAGGAACAGTTGTATTAGATGACTGTAATTTCCATGAATCTGTTCGTCTGGACAGTTTTGATATTGATAGAACTCTATCCCTGGTGAGTACCAAAGTAGTCTTAACAATTATATTTAGAATATAAAGGTATTTTATTGACTTGTTTACTTTTGGTTATTTATTTTAACGGTACACTGCCAATTTTAGATCCCACCAGATGGTGAGTTTCCAGTCATGAACTACCGTATGACACAGGAATTTAGGCCTCCTTTTCGTATTAATGCTCTGATTGAAGAGGCAGGGTCGCTTAAGGTGATACCTACTTTTTATTAGAGTTTTCTCTGTCTTTATGTATCTTTCCCTTGCAGTCACTAGCAGAATAACACTTGAAATTGCTATTGCAGGCAGAAGTAATTCTTAAAGTAAGTGCCGAGTTTGCTTCAAGTGTAACAGCAAATACTATCAAAGTGCAGATGCCACTACCGAAATGTACCTCCAGGTGTTATTCTATATTTCTCTATGTCGTTGAATAAATAGGAAATTATCTTTGAAAGTGGTTTTCCATTAACTGGAAACTGACATGTTGATGCATTTGGTATTTTTACTAAAGTATCCCCTAATAGGTTTTGGACAGGAGTAGAGCTCGGTTTATAGAACTCTGGAAAGGATTGTCAACTGATTTCTGAAAAAATACAGAGAGCGAACTAATCATAATGTTTAATTAATTAATTTTTTTTTACCCACTTGGGGCAATAGGGATGTTTTTTTACCACTGGTTACACTGAAAGGAATTTTTGAAAAGTAAGCTGTTTAAAAATTAGTGTTTGGGATAGATGCTAAAATTTACTGTTTTTTCTTTAAAAATGCTGTTTTCATGCATCTATATATTTGAAGCTTATATATTTTCCAAAAGCTCTTGTTCTCCTAAACTGTTCTCCCCAAATTAACAAATAAGCCTTTTCTATTTTAGCCTTTTTGCATACCATATTTTACACAATTTACTTTATAAAAGCTAATTTGTTGTTGTATCCAAATGGAAATAGTTATCCTAAAACCGTTTTTATAATAAATTTACCAAAACAAAAAAATGATTTTGATTATAATAATATCGATTATATATATAATCTATCATTGAAATAATCTAATTGCCAATTTTGGCGTGACTAGAATCTAGAGTTATAATAGATCACGTGTGCATTGGTTGCTTATTGGCCCACTCACTAGGTTATATATAATATTCATGTGCTTTCACCCAATGTCTTTGGCTTTTGGTCTAGATTATAATTCTTCCCCCTTTTCTTAACTAAGATAAATTTCAGAACAAGGTAAGGGTGGGTATGTGCCTTGTCCACATTTCAGCACCTTAGGGTATTAGTGTGTTGGACCATGTTGCATATAGAACCATTCATGAACTTTCAGTGTGTGATCCAACAATTCACGATGTATACGTGTGAAATCTGAACACAAGTTGTTGGAAAAAGGAGTTTAAGGGACCATTATATCAATATTGGATTTGGATCGAAGGCTTTGATAGTGTCAAGGACCATTTCTCTCTTAAAACCTTGAGCTATATTAGGTGAAGACTTTGCCTTGCATATGGTAGAATTTAACAAAGCAATTAATAAAGGGGCGCTATCATTTATCTTGCTAATTCTGCTGTGTGGATAAACGAAGGGCGATGTTGTAGTTGCTGATGTAAGTTGTATGGAATTGTCGCAGGGTTAGTTTTGAGCTGGAATCTGGAGCTGTTGGACAAACAACTGATTTTAAGGAAGCAAACAAGAGGCTCGAATGGAGTTTAAAAAAGGTCACATTTCTTGTTATTTCTCTAGTCCAGTTTTTGCGTGTTTCATTGACTATAATTTTTCAAAGAAAGCTTTTTATTGTTATGATTTGGGTAATTACTTTTTTTTTTCTGGAGAAATGGTCACTAATAAGTGCTACGAAACAGATTGTCGGGGGATCTGAGCATACTCTGCGGGCGAAGCTAACCTTTGCTCAGGAATCTCACGGTATTTATGCTTATAGTTAATGCATGCTCAAAATGGATAGTTTGCTTTTCTGGTTGGGTGATTAATAATATTTCATAATTATGCAAATACATTTGTTCACAGTTAATATAACGAAAGAATCTGGACCTGTTAGCGTGACATTTACCATACCAATGTATAATGCATCACGGCTTCAGGTAAAGTGAACATCTCAACTTGCTTATTCTTTGCTATTTTCGATTTGAGCATAACTTTGCTGTCTACATGTGTTGAGAATTTAGGGTTGGCTTGAATATTCCTGTAAAGTAAAAAAAATAGTTTGATTTGAATGTGCTAAGTAGTTCATAAATTTTCTAAACGCAGGTAAAGTATTTGCAGATAGCAAAGAAGTCTGCAACGCATGAGCCATACCGGTGGGTTAGATATGTTACACAGGCAAATTCCTACGTCGCTCGTATATGATGCCTTCAAGAACATTGTTCACCCCCTTTCGTTTTTTTCATTTTCCTCTCCCTCTTTCTCATTATACATATGCTTTCTTTTGTTTGTTTTATTCTTTATTTGTAAATTACATCTAAGTCGAATATAGATGACGTTAGTAGTTTTGCCTTGTCATTCATTACACAAACTCAAGTTGGATGAATTACCTACAGCACTTTTTTCCATCTTTTTTCTCCCATCACATTAACCATCACCTTCTGTATTTTAAACATATAATAATGGCACCTCATTGCTTAAGACACAAGGTCTAAAAGGAGGTTTTGTTGGCTAGCTCTATGCCTATGACTGAACAGTTCAAAAGACATTTTTTCACTTTAAAATAGTTTTTTAAACCAAAAGTTATATGTGGAGTGTAGCGTTTTGGTTAAAGATGGTAAGGGGGTTGTTTAAATAAAATTCTTTGCAAGTATTTATAGGAGAAAAAATAAAAGAAGTTTTTTTTTTAAAAAGCAAAACAAACAATTTTATAAGAAAAAAAAATAAGATTTTAACATGAGTTTAACTTAACCAACCAAAAAGCTATTTCTATTACAGATTTGGATCTTTCGTGAGAAACATAATTGAATCTAACTCCAAATATTATTCAGGAGTAGTGTTACATATGAAAGTCTAATATGTATTTAATGATTATATGTATTAAAAAAGGACATGATTTTCTTCCCTTATTACCAACTTATAGCGTGTATTCCTTTTAAAATGTAGGGACTTAACACATTATGAAGGTCAAAACAATTTTTTTTATGAATTTATCTAAACTGATCCAAATTAAACATTGTTAATTACTTAAAAAGGAAAATTCTATGGAGTGAATTTTGAAGTTGGAGAAGAATGCATAGATTTGGGGAATAACATAAATAGGGACGTAGGAATTGTCAAAGAAACTCGATTCCATGCTAGAGAAAATTGAATTCTAGTTACAATTGCAACTAGAACTGAATTTGTGATTTCAAATGAAGGAGGGAATATATAGCATGATTAAAATGGAATTGGAGTCTACTGTACTGAATAATCAATAAATTTGAAGGGTTCACTTTGAGATGTTCAATTTAAAGGGAGTTGTAAGAAGATTGAATTGAAGAGAAGGAATTTTCCATTTAATGTTATGTTGTTGGATTTTTTTTGGGGTAAATCAAATGCAAAATACAACGAAAAAGGTAAAAGAAAAATTGGTTAAAAAATATGAACAATGGCACGAAGTCATTGCCTTGATGTTAATCATTTTTTGCTCTTTAATGGATGCTGCTTAATTAGTTTATCATTATGACAATTATATTTTATTCATTTTCATCTCATTATTCACATTATGTCTGTAAACTTTTAATTTAATTCGTTGAAGTTCTGTAATATCAAACACTAGATGAAAAAATAACGATAGCTCTCGTTTGGTTGACTCTAGTTTCATGCTCCTAAAATGGGAAATTTTTTATTAAGTCAGAGTCAACCTTTTCCAAAACAATCACAGTTTCCACTTAGTGGCAAAACATAACCTCGAACAATGTTTTGCCAACACTTAATTAACACTCACCCCTAGTTTTGTTTAGATTGGGTGATTTTGGAGGGAAATAAAAGAGAACTAAGTAGAGGGATGGTGATTTTTATGGGTTTAATTAGAGTGAAAATGGATTAAAAAATTGGAAAAGTTGGTATGATTCACCATAAAGTAAATCTCTCATCAAATGGTGGGACGAAAGTTTTTATTTATTAAAAATTAAATATTTTTTTAAATAATAATAAACTTATTTTAGAATTTGTAATTATTTAAAAAAATATTTATTTATTTATTTTCATCCTTTTTATATTTTTATTCATCTAAACAATACATATTTTTACTCAATTTTTATATTTCTATTTTATTCATTCACATTTCTATTTTACTTAATTTTACATTTTTTTTCTCTTATAAAATTCACCCATGAATTATTATTGAAGAATGAAAGGTATTGTTTTAGGGACTTTATAAAAAATAGGTAAATAGAATTTCATTCATTTGTGTTAAAAGTTTGACAAGTCATGTAATTATGTTATAATATATTTGTGTAAGTATTTGGTATGTGAGATGACTTGATTCAATAGGTGCATAAGGTGGTCTTTCAACTTGGTTTTGTGATTGTCATAAGTAGATTGAGCAAAACAAATGGACGACAGGGGAGAAAGACATATTTGTTGTTAGGTTGTGAAATGAGTGGTAAGTATAATAAAGACAAACATGATTTGGAGGTGATTGTAAGTGGTACAAGAAAATGTTATTATCCTTTTAAATTGCAAGGTAAACCTGTTCACAATGGAGAATGTTGGATATTGAAGGTAATATGTTGGATTCTTAATCATGAAATGGTTGAGACATTAGTTGGTCACCCTATGCTGACATATTAAAACCAAATGAACATTCCATGGTTGTTGACATGACTAAAAGTATAGTTAAGCTGACAAATATATTACTTACTTTGAAAGAGAACAATGAGAAGAATATCACAACAATAAAGAAAGTGTATAATGAAAAATATGCATACATGAGATCATTATTGAGAGGATCTAGAACTGAAATGCAATAATTAATGATGTTGTTAGAGCATGACAAATATATTCACTGGAGTTGGTGTAATGAGTCTTCACAGGTTGTGATTGTTGTTGTTTTAAATTACCTTGATTCAGTGAAATTGTTGAATGCATTTAGTATGTGTTGATGGATACTACTTACAAAACCAAAAAATATAAGTTTCCTTTGCTTGAGATAGTTGGTGTGACATTCATAAAAGACTTTCTTTGTTGCTTTTGCGTTGTTAGCAAGTCAACGAGAAAACAACTTTTTTTGGGCTCTAGAAAGACTTAGAGGTTTTTTTTAGGTTAGATGTGTTCTTTGAGGTCATTGTTAGTGACAAATACCTTATTTTAGTTAATGCAATTAACATTGTCTTTCCTAAACCTTCCAATCTTTTGTGTCGATTTCACATTAATAAGAATTTTAAAGCAAAGTGTAAAATGTTAGTTGATTCTATGGAGGCTTGTAAAGTTATTATGGATGCATGGGGAACTGTGATTGATTGTATAGATTGTGATGCATTTGAGGGTTGTGTGAAACATTTTGAAAGTATTTATTTATCATGTTATGTAGACTAAACTAAGTTTTTCTGATATGTCATCTTGCGATTTATCATTCTGAGTTGTCTATTTAGTATGAATTTGATGTCATTTTAAATCATTTTAGAGAAGCTGACACTGCAAGTAGTCACATTAGTGTTTTAAAGAAGTTGATATGATAAGTATAATCACATAGGAGACAAATTTTAATTCTCCATTATCCTAACAAATACATTGGTGTTTGTAACTATAAAATAATGTCATGATAAGTAATTATAACTAAACAAATTTTTATTTTTTACCTCACCCTCCTACAATCTCAAAGAAGCATCATCCGTGAAGCTTACTAAAGAGAAAGATCTTAAGGTCCTCCAAGGAATCATTTCTTTTGATCATATTGTCCTTCAAGTGCATCCATCGTATTAACAACAATAGCATATTTCTCACGATCTCCTCTACAGACAAATGTCGTAGGTCTTTACCTGCCATTTCCTTACGATGCATCACCTCTTGTCATAACCATAAATCTATTTACAACATCATTCTTACATTAACGAAAGTCAAAATAGTTATAAATACTTAGAACATTACAAATACAATCTGAATTGCACAATCCAGTTTATATTTCATTTTTTATACACATTCTAGATTGTACAATCTGAAAGCTATTTATAGATTCAGAAATAGCTTACGGATTGTACAATCCCATAATGTGTATAAAAAATAAAATATAAAGCAAATTGTAAAATCTGAAAAATTTCCCTAAGAAATATTATAACAACACATAATCGAAACGTAAAAAAATATGTTTTACGAGTATCTAATAACAACGCAACAAGCAATGACTCTCCTATGCATATGCGATCTCTAAAGAAGCCGTGCGAAATTGCCCTACTACAATAGAGAAAAGAAGCTCGAAATAGAAGAGGAGGTGCACGAAGGGAGTGTTGGGGGTGCTGCAACTGATGATAGAAAAAGAAGAAGATGAAAGAAATACATAAATAAGATTATTTATTGTTGGAGATCTCACATCGACTAGAGATTAGGAAATTTCATTGTATATAAATGGGTGCAAACCTCACCTCATAGGTTGCAAATGGGTATTCAAAATAAAATGTAAGGCTGATGGGACAATTGAAAGGTATAAAGCAAGGTTAATGGCAAAGGGATATACACAAACAAAATGACCACCATAAGGTTGCTTCTTTCTTTAGCTTATAGAGATTTGAAAGAAGATGTATACATGGTTGCTCCTCCTAGATTGACTTCTATTCCACCAGAAAAAGTTTGTAAACTAAAAAGGGCTTTATATGGCCTTAAGCAAGCCAACAGAGAATGGTTTGCCAAACTATCATCATTTTTGCTTTCTATGGGATATACTCAATCTATGAATGATCATTCTTTATTCATTAATTCTTCTGAAAGATCTTTTACAACATTATTGGTATATGTGGATGATATAATATTGGCAGGAAATGATAAAGAAGAGATTGCTTGAATCAAACATTCAAGATTAAAGATCTTGGGAATTTAAGATATTTTCTTGGTTTAGAAGTAGCAAGAAGTAAGACACGAATAATGGTAAATCAAAGGAAATATGCATTGGAATTATTAACAGATGCATGTCTTTTAGCCTGCAAACCTGCATCCATTCCTATTGATAATCATGAGAAATTCTCTTCTATTGGAAGTGTTCCTTTCACAGATATTCAAGCCTACAGAAGATTGATTGGAAGGCTTATGTATCTCACTAATACCCGACCTTACATAACATTTTTTGTGCAACAACTTTCTCAGTTTCTTGCTAAGCCTACAATTGCTCAATAAATGCAACGATTAGAATTCTCAAATATATCAAAGGGGCTCCAAGTCTTGGTCTATTTTTCATCTCAAAGCCTTTTGTGATAGTGATTGGGGCACTTGCAGTGATTCAAGACAATCAATGACTCAGCAAGATACCTTGCAGCAAATCCAGTGTTTCACGAGCATACAAAACATATAGAAATAGATTGTCACGTGGTCCAGGAAAAATTAAAGAAGGGTCTCATCCCTTTGCTTCCCATTTTCACCACAAAGCAACTGACTGATATTTATACCAAAGCTTTAAGTCCTCAATCTTTTAACAATATTTATTCCGGTCTCATCAATATTTGTTCCACAGCTTGTGGCGGGGTATTAAAGGATACGGATACCAGAGTTATAGAAGGATCCTAATATTAATTAGATGTCTTTTCTAATTATCAGTTGTTTCTCTCTATAAAGGAGAATAATTGAGTTTCTTTTCTAGCTGTTTCTCTTTATAGAGGTGAATAACCTTTATTTTGTCTTTGTGTGTTATAGTGATGATTCTAGTATTTAATTATTGATTATTTCCCTCTTTAGTTAAATCTAGAATGAGTATACATACCATTTGTTTCCCTCTTTACTTGTATATATTCAGACCATTTGTTTTGATTTTAATAACAAGAAAGAATAGATATTCATTCTCATATCCTTTGCCTTCAGTTTACTCTTTTGTTCATCTTTGTTTCCTTTTGTTCATCTCTGTTCTATTTTGTAATATGGTATCAGAGCCATTTCGAGCATATCCTAGCGAGTATTTGTAGGGCTTATCAGGTCACCGGCCGTTATCGGACCAACCATCATATGTTATCCCACGCACGAGTTGTCACTCTTGCGTGAGGGGTGTGTTGGAAATCCCACATCGACTAGAGATTAGGACATTTCATTGTATATAAGTGGATGCAAACCTCACCTCATGAGCCGGTTTTATGGAGTTGAGTTAAGCCTAAAATGTACTTTTTAATATTTATTTTTTCATTAAGGTAGAAATGCAGGAAGAATTTTCCCGCAAGAAGATGTGGAGTGAAAGTGAGCCTTTCTCCAAATTGTGCTTGTTGAGTCTAAATATCACAAGGAAGACATTACAATGTGATCATGCTCGTGTTTTTTTTATTTTATTTTTATACTGTGATTGTGCTAGCGTTTTTTTTTTATAATTTTTTATGAATATATAATCAATGATGTAACATTCCCAATAATTTATTTAATATTCAACACTATAAACATAATTATATATGTTTATAGTAAGATTAACAATGAGTGAATTAAATTAAAATGAACAGATTTTCCAATCCTTCAGTAAGTATCTCCAAAACCTCACCCTAAAAGGCTTACTGCATAATTGCATAACAGATAAGCATAATGTAAAACTATGCATCCTAATAAAACTTCTACAAAAATTTAAGCAGTTTCCACCCAGCAAGATTAGAATAAAAAACCTATGTTATTATCGACTACTGTTGCCTCTAAAAACATTTTACTGCAGCCACCAAAAAACATGTTACATCCACCGTACTATACATTTAGCTTTATACATGATCTCTGCACAGAAGCAGTCCCAAAGTTGAAGTCATTCTGCATTGTACCACTGCTTATTCCCTGCATCTGTCCTGAACCTTGTTGCCTTCTTCAAATTTCTAAGAACATCTCCAAGACTCTTTGTGTCACCTTTATCTCTAATACATTATAGTAAGAGCTTATATAATTGATTAAACAATATTTATAATTTCATTATGCAGACTTAGAAACATTTCCTTTTCATAATATAATTGATTATGTCATTAGTTTGATCAAATGTAAATTATATTAAGTGACACATAATTAATTATAGTTAATCATAATCCAATATCTACTCATTTTAAATATAAATTCAACCCAAAATTAATTACAAGATGATTAATATATTAATATTTAATTTATATGCAAGATAATATATATGTAAGGAAAATCAACTACCCTGTATATTTCCTTATTCTTTCAAATCAATTAGGTACATTCACCATCTTTCCGCCCATTTCTCCTATCCTTTTATTCTTTTCTCACTTCTTTCAAATAACCTAATTTTCCATCTTGATTCTTTTACTTTCTTTTCTCTTTTTACTTCCTTACTTTCTATCACTTCATCCTGACTAAGAAAAAAGAAAAGAAATTAAAGGACTTTGTAGTTTTGGGGAACCATGGTTTGACAATAATTAGCTTTAGTTATGATTGTTTAAATTGGAGAATGATTATGAAGATTGAAAATAGAAACAAAAAGTTACAAAAATTATCCATTCATAACTTTAATTATATTATATGTTTAAAAATAAGGTGAGTTATTAACTAACACGAGCAAGATTAAATAATAGAAATTGATTTTTTTTTATCAAAAAATACTATTAATATACTGCTATTGACTTTTTTTTTAATGTATTTTCAATTAATATTATTAAATATATTTTTTTTAAAAAAGACCGATTAATAAAGCTTACAAATAGTTACGACGTACATAGGATTTTTTTTTTCTTCTTCTAGAAGTTACAATAATTACTTAGAGAACGTTAAAAGCAAGTAAATTAATGGTGTCAAATATGAACACTTTTTTCTTTCTTATAATTGACCCAGTCTCTATATTTTATTGACTCAGTCTCTCTATGTGTGAATTTTGCTTCTAATCTAATTACGAGAGCTTGTAATCCATATTTATTTAAGATGAACAAGCGTAATAATATATAAATAATTAAGAATTGTTCTGGTACACATTACTCTGTTTTGTTGATATGATAATTTTGTTTGTTGATTTCTTTTTGGGTTTCGATAGAAAGGGATTGATATTGCAAAAGACTATTCTACATTCAAATCAATATTTACTACTTAGAATATTTAATGTTGTAGAAATATATCTTTTAAGTAAAATCAATCTATTTATTTGTAAAGGTGCGTGAGAACACGGTTTAAAAGTCTACGGATGAATATCGAATCCACAAGGAACAATTGTTTAAAATTCTAATTGTAGCATTCATTAAGTATAAGAATATGTACAATAATTTGTTTTTATTTGATATTGACAATAGTTTGCATGAAAATTAAATAAAAGCAAAGTAAATGAGTAAAAGATTTCAATTGAGAAAATTGGAAAGGAGGTTAATCCTTCTCACTCGTATGTAGTTTAAAACATATAACATTCCATCACAATTGATATTGATACACATATAAAATCATTCATATTGATTCCTCACATACAAAATTATTAAGAGAGTCTCGTAAATATCGATTCCTTGCATATTTTAAAAACTCTTTATCATTACGAACAAATGTTATAAAACAATTAACATTTCAAATCTATTCCTAGCATTCAAATATGTTAAACATTATCATTTAGGTCAGATGTTTATAAGTACTTTTTAGTCAAATCTAAGGATCAAAATCATGAAAAGTTTCAACCTTTGAGAATAAAATGATAATACCAATCATCAATCAAGAATTGAGTATTATAGATAAATACTACCTCAATACATAAGAGTTTGAACAAATTAATCCTAATCCCAAAGAAAAGAATTAGCCACTCATGGTGGCTATTACAAGCATGGACAACAAGAAAAGAAGATCCAAAGCGTTTCTCCTTGACGGTTGTCTCCTTTAGGGTTTCCTTCTTTTGGTTTCCTCCTAGTGATGTCTAGGATTATGTCCCATGCCTTCTATTTAGCCTAATTGGGCTTGGACTAAGTGACAAATTTATTCATAATATATCCTTTTGCTTTATCTCTCCTTAAATTCCTAAAGATAACACAAAATTGGGAATAAATAGTTTTTATTCATCTCATAACTATTTTATCAATTAGAGGTTGAATTATAACTATTTTATCGATTAAAGTCCATAAGTGTCTACATTTTTATATGAAATATTACTGAATTGTGACATTTATGATCTGACAGTACAAAATGATTGAAGTATTTAATTAATTTTAATCATTATTTACTTATTTATTGTTTTAAGTTCTCGAGATGGTGTCAGTTCATACACGACCTCGGTCAGTTGTCTCGATCATGTTCAAGCACTAGCTCCCTAAGCTCGATAGGCTTGGCCTTGAGAGTTTGATTTCTTTTTGAAAGAAAACTTTTCCTTTTTCCTTTGACAAGAAGTTAGATCATCGAGATGTTGTTGGTCATCTCTCCTAGGCCCCCCGAGTTTGAGGTTGTTGGCCGAAGACTTAGGGAAGGATTACGGGTTTTAGTTTGTCCTTTTTCGTGATTCGTGCTTGGTGCAATCTTTACCATTATTGTGAGAGAATCTAACTATTGAGAGACGAAAGGGTGTGTCGATTAGGTTATTTGTTTCATTGCTTATAAATAGAGGAATACTTGTATTTTTTAGTGATCCGAGTAGTGGCTATGTCCAGAGGATTCTCATATAGTCGATGATGGAGCTCATTTTTCATGTTGTGAAAACTAGCACCGGTTTGTAGGTGGAGGCGGAAGTAATGAAAGAGTGATGCTAAGGAAGAACTCAAAGAATTCTCATGGAGCTTGGAGTGTTGTGAGGTGTCTTGGAGAGTGATAGGTGATGCCTAATCACTTGGATAGGGAGAGGAGATCAACAAAGTGTCTAACCTAAAGAGAGGCAAGACAAGGAGAGTTATAAGCTTGCAATTTGACAATATAAATCTAATATTATTGATCTATCTTTTTATGTAATTTGCCCAATTATTTATAGTGGGATGGGCTGAACAATTTGGAGCCAAAATTTCAAAATTTAAAATAAAACTCTCCAATGAGAAGGTGTCATGTGAACTCATGCTTTTGATGTGTAGCTCACACCTTCCATGCTAAATCTTATCTACTCCTAGGCTGCCAAGTGGACATCCATGTCAAGATAATTTTCATCCTGCATTATACCCTAGATGTTCTAGGGTTACAATGGGCTCAAAGAAGCCCAAATGTTACCCTAACTAGTCACTTCTAACCCTCAGTAGACCTATTCTACTATTGACCCAAATACAAGCCCAAAAACTTATGCTACTTGGCCCAAATATTTGGTCAAATTATTTTATGCTACTAGGCCCAATACATGGCCCATGAAATCCTAAACAATTTTATACAATTTATTTAAGCTAAATCTTGGCCCAAAAATAAAGTTGATTAGTTAGCCGAAACCTAGTTTTATTGTGTTCTTCTCACCAAAGCTCTAGTTTATGTTTTGATAAGTTGGAGGTCTTCTAGGATATTTTTTGTACATTCCTTCATCCTTGAGTTGTCCTCTTGATTGAGCCTACAAAGATAAACAAAAACCTAATTCATCCTTATTATGTGGTTGTGTGTGCCTGGGGGCTCTGCCATCATCCCCTCCTTCTTGAGAGGATTTGTCCTCAAATCTACAGGGTTGATCTTAAGCAACAACCTTATTCCTGCTTTGAAAACTATTCTCGTCCTTCAGGATCAAATGACCATTTGTTTGAGTCATCAAACAAATCAAAAGAATTAGTTTCAACAGTTGTATAAAAAAAGTTTATTCTTTGTTTGTTTTTCTATTTTATCAAGTTGTCATTCCTCTTGTTTTTCTGTTATTTCTGGAAACTCATCACAAAATTTAATTAGAGAGGAGTACATAATTTTCTTTTCCAAATTTTTCCTCTCTTTCTTTTCAAGAATTTTACTAGACTCTTTAGACCTCACATTTTATTCTAGAAGAACTAATGATTTTTCAGTTTTTATTCTCTCTTTTAATCTTATTTGATTATCTAACACTTGAGAATCTGTCAAAGGATAAAAAATATATTTCTTTTTTTCATGTGTGAAGGTAATCTCGTTTGTACGACCATTATGCATGGATTTCTTAGCAAATTGTCATGGTCGTTACAATAAGACATGACAAGTTTCCATAAGCACTACATCACATAAACTTTTATATTTACAACTGCGTATATATAGCTCGACCTTCACTTGTTTGTCAAGTCTCAATTCTCCTTCATCAGTTAGTCACTTAAGTTTATAAGGTTTAGAATGGGGAATGATGGGAAGGTTTAACTTTTCAACCAGTCTAGTATTGCAACAATTACAACATGTTCCACTATCCATAGTGAAAGAACAATTTTTATCAAAAATTTTAAAATGTATATGAAAAACATTCTCTCTTTGTGATTCACATGGATGACTAAACTGATTGTTAGGGTTACGCTGAATCATGAGCAATTCACCCTCACAATGATAGGTTTTCTCACTTATTTTACTCTCAGTTTCTTCACTCTTACTAGTTTCTTCTTCTTGGCTACTATATTCTTCTTTACCCCTTAAGATCATAATTCTTCTATTGGGACATTGAGATGCTACATGACCCTTACCAAGATACTTAAAACACTGAATTTCTCTAGTTCGAGTGTGCGAGGTGTGATCATTTTTAGATAGGTTATGGGAAGGTTTTGTGACGACCATTATTGTGACATTTATAATTCTCTAAGGAAGTTCACCAATACATAACATAATTTTGAAAGCTTAAAGTGGTCAATGATACTTTTCTTTTTTTCACTAACATCGTTACAGGTAAAAAGTTGTTCTACCTTCATTTCCCAATCTAGGTAGATTTCAACATTTTTCTTCCCATGAAAGTAAGGTAAGTCAACTCTAGCTTCAGGTTTGTGTACCGTCCCGTCCCCGGGCGTTGACCAAAGTCAAAGTCAAAGTCAAAAGTCAACATATGGTGGGCCCCCTCAAGGGACCCAAGGAAGAAAGTCAACGAATTGACCACTTGAGGCGTCGCCAAGGTGTAGGCGTCGCCAAGAGGAGGCGTAGCCAAGGTGTAGGCATCGCCAAGGTGTAGGCGTCGCCAGATGTAGGCATCGCCAAGAGGAGGCGTCGCCAAGTTAAGGCATCGACGGTATCACCCCCCGATACCCATGGGTAGGAAAGATCGTGGAGGGGGCGACACCATGAGAAACCTCAGTACCTCCGGACAGTAATGAAGAGAAGAGAAAGGTGGCCTCAAGGCCATAGTTTTAGTACCAGTAGGGAGTAACCTGACTTGTGAAGTACCCATGCCACCGCTGGGAGACCCTGGGGCTGACACGACCCATGAGAGGGCCACGCCCAGGGGAGAACCACGTGCATGGTACGAGAGAAAGGTAGATACGCTCCCAGGGCAACTGATTAGAGGCTGGGGGGCATGAGTTGACACCCAGAAAATCACCCCTTTGCGCAAATGCACTCCAAGAAGGGGGGACTTACACGATGGATTATCCCTAAGTTGGGTTACGACGTTGTAAGGCCCTCCACGATGCGTAACGATCAAGTCAGAAGAACACGTGGCAATAAGCATTGAAAAAATCAAGGCTTTCCTAAAAGTTCGCTAAGGTACGCGTTAATTCAGTTAAGATTCGAACGTTTCAAGGGATATTTTTATACGCTTTCAATGCGCTTTAACGCACTTTAAATGCGAGAGGTGTATAAAAAGGGGCCTTGGGACGTTTGAAAAGGGGAGCCAAGGTTTTAACCGAATTCTGACAGTTTACACAGAGTCACAAAAAACCCTAGTTGTTTCACAGCGCACCCACTGTGCGCACAGACAATTAGGGCAACACAGTACTAGCTATTCAGTATTTCGACCACCTTCAGAGCATCCTTTCACAGTGTTTCGATACGGAGGTGTGTCACCTTTGATGTTTCTCGCTAGCTGACTTGATCGTCGGAGTGCAAACGGCCGCGAGGGCGCCCCTTTGTTCACTTCTTTTCAGGTACTCACGGACGGAGCAGAACGAAGGTGCCCTAGCTTGTGAGGACAAGCCACGCATAAAGACGACCCTGGTCAACGGGTGGGAACAATACTTTTCTTTTTTTCACTAACATCGTGACAGGTAAAAAGTTGTTCTACCTTCATTTCCCAATCTAGGTAGATTTCAACATTTTTCTTCCCATGAAAGTAAGGTAAGTCAACTCTAGCTTCAGGTTTGTGACTTTCTTTTTTAAATCTCCTAGGTGTGGGTTGATAATTGTTGGGTCTATTTGTGTCTAAGTTCAAGAGGGGAGGGGTGAATTGAGTGTATAAAATTTTCGCAAGAACACACAATTTTTCAGTATTCCAGAGGCAAAAAGAACAGATTGTTTTTACATGAAACAAATTGATTCTTCAGAGCAGTCTTGGCACAATTTGAATTTGTTCAATG
>Ga0123342_1001979_pt1 | contig 34378 bp, 13 predicted proteins | sample Turbeawhitnodule_FD_89960 | JGI IMG/M metagenome (GOLD analysis project Ga0123342, IMG submission 89960) | Root nodule microbial communities of legume samples collected from Mexico - Turtle bean Mexico white nodule | ecosystem: Host-associated > Plants > Roots > Nodule | place: Mexico: Nepantla... | reverse complement strand
TTATATATATATATATATATATATATATATATATATATATATATATATATATATATATATATATATATATATATTCAAAGATGATTGCTTTTGAAAAATTAATTTTTTTATTTGAAGAACAGTGCAAACAACAAAGCAACTTGCAAGTATTTGTCTCAAGCAAGCGGTGGAGGCAAAATATTTTCTTCGAGCAACGCAAACATTGAAAATACAATTAAGTTTTAATTTTAAAAACAATATAATAAATTTAGTCAACATTTAAAACATGTATATTTTGTTTAAAATTATATGTATATTTATTTCCTGTGAAAATATATAAATCAAAATTCAAGTTCTTGTAAGTTAATTTTGTTTAGGCTGTCAATGTTCCACCATTTTAAAATTAGACAAATACGTTTTTCAATGATTTTATAAGTTTGATGGAAAATAATCAATTTCGGTATTTAATTGATCATTATTATAAGTATTAAAAATTATATTTGTGATTATCATAATTTTAATGCCTTATTAAAAATATGAGTAAATTTGAACTTTTTAATTTAATTTTTTAAAAATAAAATAACAATTAATGACTTAATTCGAAAAACAGTGACGGTAAATAATGTGTGTAAGTTAAAAACAATGTAACAAACAAATATAAATATTTTCTCGAGTCGTAATCATTAATAAAAATAAATTGCATATGAACATAAACAGTATATAATAATTTGCAGAGTTGAAAATAAAAGGGAACGAAGGCAAATGATCGAAAATTGTAAAATGATTCATGAATTAAATGAACACAGAAGCTTCAATCTAAGTCTAAATTTCGAGAAATAACACGATTCAAAAGAAAAAATAAATAAATTAAAGGAATTAAGAATACTAGTGTAGATAAGATTAACAAGACAATTGAAAGAACAAATGAAGCATTGAAGTATACAAACTAATAAAAAATTTATTTATGATGATTTCTTATGTCAAATTTATTTCATGTAACACTAAGTGATATGACGAAATTTTATAATCATGAAATTATTTTTTGTGTTCGTTCAAATTTTTGAAATTCTCGTTTTATTACTTAAGCTTTTTCTCAAACTCTAATATTGTGAATTCAATGTCGTTAGTCAAGCACACACTTCCATCTCTCAACATTTTATTTTTATTGGATAAAAAGATAAATTTTAACTACCTCAAAATTAATTGTTATTTAAACTATTTTGCTTGATATTTAGTTTGACGATAAGATTAACAATCAAATCCGGTTTACCATATGGTCATCAATTTAATTAGTAATTGATGAATCATTGCTCTTTAACTATTTCATTAGAATCTTAGTTGCGTTGTTCAACTCTATGAAATAACTTGGAATGTGTAGGAAAAGTAGGATTTGAAAACAACAAAAGTGAAATATTAGTACTTTTAATGTTTTTTTACTTATTCTATGAATCAAAAGGAGAATGTTGTCCCTCTTTTTGGACCTAAGTTAAACTTCAATTGGTCCATCCATATAAAAGACATTGTCAAGTGGGTAATTTGACTGTCGCAACACATATGTTAAGAGTGATTGGTGATGTGTCTAACATAGTAGACTTCGAATGTGTTTATTGAGTAAGTCATTACTCAATCTATCAAACTCAGTTTTTGTGCACATCATTTTTAACAACCTACTAACACACTTCATTATCACTAATAGACAGAAGGAGATACATTTGTATCTTCTTGTGTGCTTGCAACTTCAACTTATTTAAACTCTTTATATTTCTTTTACTGAATAAAAACAATATTATTCTTCCTACAAAAGTTCAAATATTATGACAAGAAAAATATAAATTTATTTTAGAAAACTATTAAAAACAATGCAATAACGATTGACATAAAGACATAGTGATATAAGTGTTGTAACACAAAATCAACTCATATAAACACAAAAAACTATAACTTAAAAGAAAATAATAAACACTAACAACAAATTACAAAAGAATCACATATTGATAGGCATAAATATCAATTTCAAATATGTAGTAAATTTGCAAAATACCAAGCTTTTTTAAGAATTTCACGTTATATATGTCTTTCTATTATATTTTTTTTCAATAAATTTAAATTTTAACTTGACAACTTTTAAATTAAAGTGTTGTAATAAATTACACATATTGGTATATTATGAACCTAATTTTGACTTATATTTGGGTAATCGTCATTCTTTTTGGTTGTCTTCGTAATAGTTTTTAATTCAAAATCAATTTTTTTTCACTATGGCTTTATGTTTTGTTTATTTTTGTATGAAAATGAGAAGACTTTAGGTTAAAATAGAACTAATATTCTTACTTAAGCAAGCCTCTAGGGAGCTTAAGCAAGAGACACATGACTTGTACTCTTAAAGATTCTAAAAATTTCGGATAACTTGTGACTTGTTGTCTCTATTGTTATTTTTGCTTTACCTAAAGAGACATTCTAAGACCGTGTTGTAAAGAGAAAAATTCAACTCAAAATATTATAAATACATGAGTTAACAAATATTGTAAATCATCCTAAGTATATGTACATTGAGTTTTTTTTCTCTCTTTTTATTTGTTTTTGTGTAAGTGTAAGGTCATGAGTGGCTAAACATTGTTGTTAGAGGTTGACCTAACTACCCGACACATGTAATTTGTGTTCTCCTTTTTTACATTATTTAGTTATCCAGTTAATTGTTTTTACTTTATTCTTAATGCTTGTTTGACCTAACTAACCAAATCACATCACTTTAATTACTATTGAAAAACTTTAAAAAAAAATTAGAATCTATGTGAGAACTATGATACAACCTACAACTAGAAACAAGGGTGGGAACAAATATAAGAATTATCAAGTCAAGCGAAGTCTTTAATCTCAATGCTTGTTGCTTAACAAACCTCGCTAAGAAATCAATTTGATATTCTTTAAGCGACCTAGGTATTTTCTCATTGAGAAATTATGTTAAAATCAATTTCATAGAGATAGTGAAATCAATATCCGACAATTATTTTATCATCTCATTCTTAGTTATCTTTATTATTTTTAAAATTTCAAATTATTTGAATAGCCTTTGTTTTTATATTAAAAAAAGCCCAACAATTCTTATTTGGATATTTATTTATTTAAATTTGTGTGTGTTTTTCTACCAATTCATTTTTATTGACTTTTATTGTCTGATTTGTTCAATTCCTTTTTATTGGCCACTATTCAAAACCAAATATATAGTTTCCTCTATATTGAATGAATTTTATGAAATACTATTTTTTTTTGTTATAAAATCCTAGATTTAGTTTTATTCTGATTAAATAGTTATATATAAAAAGTATATGTAGATTCGATACTTGGGCTTTTATTCATTTACTACTAGCAAAAAAATTGGTATACTTTCCAGAAAGTTATCAACGCTTCACATCCATTTTATATAGTTTGAAATCCATGATAGAAACATAAGTATGGAGTATTCAAATTTCTCCTAATCTTGGAACATGAGTATATCTCTCATCATAGTCTATGTCTTCCTATTGACTTTTGCAACCAACCTTGCCTTACTTTTGGTTATGTATCCATCCTCATCTACTTTGTTTTCAAAACTCATTTAAGTACAATGCCACATACTTGATTCTTGAAGTAACATGTATACTCTAGAAAGGAGATTGAATAAAACTACAAGATTTTTCTTGCAAACAATTAGATCATGTTAGAGCAAAGTTCAATAATCCTTAATTTTGATTAAGTGCATGTCACAACAAAGTGTAAAACATGAAGATTACTTGTTTGTAAGATGGTGTCTTTGAAAAATGGGAGATCATATAAGATGCAATCACTTTGTTTGATAAAAATATACAACAACTTGTAGTCTTTGCTTCGTATGATAATTGAAACCTTCATTAGAAGATAAATACACACAATCTTTAAGCTTTTGTTGTACCTTTACAAAAATATTTTGTAAAGCATGTCAAACCTAACTTATTTTCCATCACTCTCTTGTTGTGGTGTACAATTGTAAAGAAAATAGATGAATTCATGCTTGGAAAGAAATCTTAGGTCAGAAACAAATTTTAGCTCTTAATGATTAATTTGCATGTTCAACATGTAACATGCATTAATATGGATGTTTGACATATGTTAATCACATCTTGCATGTTTAATACATGACATTATCACACTCTACATGTCACACATGAGACATGCCTCAATATGGACGTGTTAATTGCATTTTACATGTTTGACATAACACTTGACACATTTTGCATGTCTAACACTTCACATGTTTCAGGACAAATGGCATTTATCTCACTCCACTAGTCAAGCAAGTGACACTCTTTTCACTATGCATGATCGATATGTGGCATTATGTGATTGTTAATATATTTGCAAATATCTCGTTCATGCACAGTTAGTGCTTAACATTGATGTCACAATTTATGGTTAATCAATATTATTATTCTTGCATATGGAATCCTACAACATCTTACATATTGTCAGTTTTTAAATATATTAGTTTTCATATTCTAGAGTCATCCACGCCTTTCAATTTTTCGACAAAAAAAATCTAGGTTGTTTGTATTGAAGAGTGTGATTGTCAAAAACTCAAAGGTTTACTCTATAAATATGAACCAAAAAATTAAAAAGAACATTGACAACATGCTTAAGAAAAAAACAGCCACCTTTATCTAAGAATCATACTTTAGAGAGTAATGGTACCTTTTATATTTGTTTTTTCCACTTGTTCATTCCAATCCTCTAATACTAGAAAATCATCAAGAAAATCATTTCCAATGTACAAATTTCAAAATGTTTAGGATACCTTATTAATGCATTTTTGAAGTTCTTAAGCAAATAATTAATGACTTTTTTGAGTTTAGGGTTTAGGGTTTAAAGTCATTAACAAACTATATTTTTGATAATCGATAGATAGAAAAAAATGATGTCTTGATGTATCATGTCACTAAACTAGTAAAGATGTTGACATTTCATACATCATTAATCTAAAGTTATGTAAGGATGTCTAATTTTTTTTTATCTTTAAGAGGTATGTGTAAGAAATTATTTGCTTTATGAGCTTAAACAAACAAATAACAATGTGAAAGACTAATTTTCATAATTTCAAAATTCTTATTTTATTTTTTAGGTTTTAGTAATTTTTAAAAATTTATACTTTTCATGTTCATAACAAATGTGTATTTCTAATATTAATTTTATTATTTCATTTCATTTTGAAATAAATATAACTACTAAATTCAAAATATATAAAAAAAAATATAACAACAAAAATAATAATAAATCAAAGAATAAATTTATATTATCTAAATTTTTAACTTTAAGGTAATTTTTATATGCATATATCTCATTTGTCATATTATCTACAAAATTAATTTATTATTCATAAAATTTATTTATACAAAATTTCATATTTTTATCAATGTAGTTAAATATTACAAAAATTAAAAGGGTATCCATATATTTTAAAATTAAATTAATATTTTATTAAAAAGTTATAAAATATTAGAAATTTTAATTAATAAATATTTTAATTAAATTCAACTCAATAAAAACTAATAAACCATACCTAATTATACCTATATTATTCCATATATGTGTAAACGATTTCATAATTTTTTTTAATTTAAATTTTATTATTTTGAAAATTATTTTCTTAATTTATTCAATTATTTGAATTTTATTTATTGTTTTATTTAATTTTTATATAAGTTATTACTAATCGATAACCGTTAATAATAGAGATTGAATTTTATAATTATTTTTCTTTTTTCTTTTAATATTTGTTAAGCTACTCTTTAGATTTTGTATCTAAAAGAAGTTACTCTTGGATGTCATTTCATTATACAATTACTAGTGGAACGAAATACTTGGTGCCTATGTACTCTATAAGCAAATAAAATTAATAATAATAGTTATAAATAAAAATAATGAATAGTTGATATATATTGTGTTGTGGAAAAATGTGAGTAATTTATAGTGTATTATGATGTTGAAATGTTTGTGAAGTTACTTTAGGATTTAGATAATTTATTTTCATTATTTTTAATTTAAGAATATAATTAAAGATAAAATTAAAATATGAAATACGTAGAAAATATTTTTATACATACAATAATGAATAAATTAAAATGTTTTATAACTATTTTTATATACATTCTATTATAAATTTATTTTTATTTTGATAGAAAATTATAAAAAAGTATTTTATGTACATAATTTCTTACAACTTTAACATAAATTTTAATATTATTTTTTAATTAATTTTATTATAATAATTAACTTTTGTCATTTCTAATTTTATTTTCTATTATCATAAAAAGATATATACACGCGCATATGCCTCTCGTTTCATTAGTAATAATTTTTATTGAATAGAAAATTATAAAAAAATAAATAATAGTAGTTCTATAGTAAATTGTATTATCAATAATGAAACAAAAAATTTAAAATTTTTAAATTATTTTCTCCACTCAGTTATTTTTTTTTTAAAAGAAAGACATGCTAGTTATTATGCTATCTGTGTAATTCTCTTTTAACAGTGTCATTTCGGAAAAGATTTATTGAGGGGAAACATAATTCCATTGCACTTTCTAAACACAACAGAGTGATACGTTTTCAAGCGTCTCTGATTGGAACACGTTACCTCCTGAATGCTACATATTTTCATAACTTTATCTTATGATCTTTCCCCATCTTCCCTTTTGTTCTGGAAAGATAATTGTTTTAGGCAACATTCGGCTTGTAACGATGGCAGAGTCTCCAACTGCATCTACTATTTCTTTAAACATTAATTGAGCAAGTGCAAAAAGAGAAAGACGAAATGCATAACAGTTTGAACAAAAAGAATGATCTTTACAGAATGAATGATTAATGATTCTACCGATTAAAAACACTAACAAGTTAAGCAATAAAATGTTGAGAAAGAAGCAGGAAGAAATCATTGTTCAGTTTGGCGACGAGCAGCAGGAAAGGGAACACTAAATCTAGCAGAGAAACTGGGAGGCATGTCATCATCTTCACTCTGAGCCCCACTATTGAAGTTGAGGGCATAGCTGTGTTCATCGTACTGAAATCTGTTCTTCTGCTGCTTCCTGCCATACCCGCTTATCTTTCTAATGAATGTTTTCCACTTGGGACCTGCAATCACTTCTGTAAACTCCTTCATATTCCTCAACTTGCAAATCACCCACGAATCACCCCTTTGCTCGACTGAGCCGTTAACTTGTTCACGGCGTCCGCACCAACTCAACCCAAAACCTCGAAAGCATCCATACCTACATCCAGTGGGCTCTTGGTGGTCGAAGAAATCTTCCCTGTGTTCCGCTGCCTCCACCAATGGCATTCCCTCTGAAGCAGCCATATTTCAGAGGATGGGAAATTTGCAAGGATTGTAGCTGATAATTATGTAGATAGCTCTAACAAATAGATGATGATTATAAAGAGTTGGGAGAGAGAGAAAGAGAGAGTTGCAAAGGAGGAAATGGCAAAGAAAATGAAGCTACAGCTGTCTGGAACATCTCTAACTAAAAGATATTAATAAAAAAAGAAATCACAATTGTTTAAACTGGAAACCATTGAGGAGTTTGGAATCGCCAAGGACGGTTTCAACCGATGATTGGCAATTGGCATGTCCGTCACTCAAGACATAAGACATAATAATAGAATTAAATAGTTGAAAAGGAAAAGTAAATGAAGAGTGGAAAAAGTTAATATAATATATGAATTGAGTTTCATGTGCCCCACACCACACCACACCTAACGGAAAGGATATAGCCGACCCAACGGTACGCTGTGTCATGCCCAGCTGTTGGTGGCTCCCACGTCCATTGATGGAGGAGTGGTAGCAAAGAAATTTAGTTGTCTTGTCACTTGAGAAATAGTTGAAGAAAAGGAAAGGTCCTTTGGTCAATACATACAATAACACACCACTAGTAAGGATCAGTAATCACTTCAATTTCTCCCTTTCTATCAACATCAAATTAACCACTTCAAAACAGTAACCATAACAACATTACTGTTAAGTGCTTTTTAACTCTTTACAATGTCCATCTTTACAACCACTATAAAAAAATTAAAAAATATCAATATCTTTCTTTTTCTGTTTTAACTAGTACGACACATGATATTCACTGAGGTTTGGGTGTAATACAAGAATACTAAAAGGACTCACAACTATTAACCTTACCTTACCGTCTCACACTTGCATACTTTTCCTACAGTATATATTCACCAAATCAGATCCAAAACAGGAATTTAGCACACTGCAGTTGTTGGAAATTATTTCTGCACTTGACTAAGCGATGAAGTAGGTTGCTGCTGTTGATTTTGTCCTTTAGGAGAGATCTTGGTTGCCATGGAACGTAATCCATTGGCAATCTCAGTGAAGGAAGGTCTTTCTGATGGTTCTGAAGACCAGCACATCTCCATCAGCAGTCTCCATTCTTGATCGCAAGATTCTGGAACAGGAGGTCTTAAAGTGTTGTTTACTATACCACCTGAATTATGTGACAAACCAAAATATCAATAACCAAAACTAGTGAATAAAATGCTACGTATGGATTCAAACATTTGGACTAACTACCTATAATGGCCCCATAGTGCAAATCAGCATATGGCTCTTCTCCCGTGAGCAGTTCCCACATAACAATACCAAACGAAAACACATCAACCTGTAACGATAAATATGAGAAACAACTGTTTATAGAATGACAAAATATGAAGGAAGCATAAAAATAAATCAGCTTTCTAACAAGTTAAAGCACAAAATATACCTTCTCTGATACAAGACTACTGCTCCCATTAAGCAGTTCTGGGGCCATCCAAGGTAGAGTTCCTCTAACTCCGCCGGATATTAAAGTCTGACATTTTACTTTGGACAGACCCAAGTCACCAACCTGAAATGAAAGTCAGAAGGTCGATAACTAGGATACAAAATGTATGAGCCCATTTGTATCGACATTTTTATGAGGGAATCACCTTTACTTCTAAACAATCCCTTCAATAAATTTTATGGGTTTGTTTCTTCTATTGAAGAAAAAAAAAGAATCTATAGGAAACAAATTTATGTTTATTTTGAGTAGTTACTTTGAATAGATTTGAAAAACAATGTTGAAATTACAACCACCTATCAAAATAAAGTGTCTTTTATAAGAGAAAAATGCAAAATATATTTATACCGTCATTGCATAACCATTAAACTCCGTAAAAAAACAAAACACTACTTTTTCCCTTACATAAATCTCTAAAAAATAATTCACTTTTTTATACAATCTTAAAAAACCGGCCATATATTCAAGTGTTCTATGCTATGAGTAGTGCCGCGTGGACCAAGAAAGCATGTAACATAACTCCGTTAAGAAAATTTCTGATCGAAAAAATTGTTGGAGTGGTGGACCTAATTATAAAACATTAATTAACCTAAATCTACGGGAATTGGTCCGCAAATCATTCACTTCCTTATTTACAACATAGTGTAATGCATCTATAGTATGAATGAGTACAGAACAACAATATTTCAAATATGACCACATAAGAACAAAATATTTCAACCTTGCATATTGGACGGTGTGGATCTCGGAGATTCACGAGCAAGTTGTCACTTTTCAAGTCAAAGTGTACTATATTTTTTCCATGCAAGTACTCCATGCCAAAGGCCACATCCATTGCAATCAAAAGCCGTTTGCGCTTGTCAAGATTCCTGATATTATCACATAAATCAAACAATTATGATAGGAACTAGAGGAATAAAGTAGAAAAGAAACTGAAAGTTGTTTTAAGATAGCTCACTAAACCTCACAGAATACTCTGATCACTAATGAAACAGTAAGAAATACTGAAAAATAAAGACGAATTGGAGCACAGCGCTCCTTAAAGTTAAAGAAAAAACATTGACACTCCAACTGAGAGAGTACCTCCTCTGCTCAAACCCAAACCTCCCAATACCAAGACGCAACCCCCCTTCCCCATTTGGTTAACCTTCTCCAAATACTCATGATTCCCAGACTTCAATCCTCCACTCTCTCCTTGTCACCGGAAAAACCTGGCAATTCTGTTACTAAACCACTATCTCCATGGCCCCTTCCCCAGTCCATCTTTTTACCTCTCCTTCTATAAACATTTACTATGGCCTATCAATTTAGTGTTATGAAAACAGTAATGCATTAAATCAAAGTAATGCAAATTAATCAACAGATGGTTTTGTGAGCATGCACCTAGGGACATGCACATATACAAATACATTACTAGTACCTCCCATTCTTCTGCAATGCATTTCTTAGAGAACCATTAACCATATACTCCGTCACTGTCGCCACAGAACCTCCCGGGCCATCAAGCACAACACCATAGAATGCTACCACATTTGGATGATGCAAGTCAGCAAGCTTGATTGCCTCATTCCAAAAGTCTGCTCTCTGTTGATGCATAAATCATGAACAATGTCAGTCAGTTCATTGGATGGAAAAATAAGTGGGAAATAGAAATCAGAACAATTAATGATGAGACACAGACCAAGCGCTCTTGCTCCGAAGGTTTTCCTGCAAAACACCTATCATTAATCCGCTTTATTGCAACATCAGTGCCCCTCCATTTTCCATGATATACAGTCCCAAAGGTCCCAGAACCCAACTCTATCAGCTCTTCAAGGTCACAATTTTTTATAACCTAATCAAATCGCAAGTTAAGGTTTTAGCTCAGCTTAGTTGGTAATATGAAACCATAGAAGAGAGAACACATGCAAAAGAAAACATTAAACCTGCAAAGCTCCAACATCTGATGCTGGAAAGCCAAAATTTGATTTCTCTGGAAGCTTGCTTTTGAGATCCTGAGAGGAAAATATATATTAGTATTTATTATTATAATAATAATAAAAAATATCAATAACAATAATAATAAAAGTAAGAAAAATCACATCCAAATAAGGGCAGCAATGGAATAGGGTGGGTTTTTCCCTCCACACGATTCACCTCCCCAAACCCACCCATGAATCCACATCCTTCTGACAGACAGAGACGAAAACATTGATGCCCAATCTTGTCCCGTTTTGTGTCATCCCCATAAAAACGAAAGTAAAAACTTAATAAGATAATAAGAAATTGTAGAACATATTGTTACTACAGAGATGTAAGCTTAACTTTACAGTTAACTAATACATTGTTTTATTATCAAAGTGGGACTGGGTCCGGGGCAGGCATCTAAGCACAATCAATATCATGATGGGACAAGTACAGGCAGGTACAGTTTTTTTGCCATGTCTGCACCCATTGGAAAGTACGATGGAGGGGCGACAAATGTATTATTATAGAAACTATTCCTACAATTTCAAGGTAGAGAAGATAATAGCAAGGAGTGTGCAAGCAATGTCACCTGAATTTTATCTTTATGCTGTATATCTATTTGATTATTTCGAACATCTCCATCGCCAATGTCCTCATGATGGGACAAATCTCTGGCATTCAAATCAGTATTTGAAGAAGTGCTTGAGTGCAGAACGGAAGCGGCTAAACCTTCAGCAATGGCTTGAAGTTGTCGGTCTTTTGATGAGACTTCAATAAAGAAACGACAATGACTGTGAGTCAAAAGCTTAAAATTAAATATGATAAATATATTACTCATTTATGGTGTTAACAAATTCACATACCCTTGGCGGCAGATCGAGCTTCTTCCAAAGCTAAATTCTGTTTGAATGTCTGATAGAGGCCATTGTCTATTTGAGCTTCTAAATTTTGTTCCCCATTGATGCCCGGATTCTCACCAAGTTGATCCTTATTTGAATAGGTTTCTTTCTTCAATGCAACTTTGTTAGGTCTCGGTGGTGGAAAGTATGAACTGTGTATATTCCATAGATCCTGATTGCTAAAAAGTGAGTTTGAGGAATCCTGCACATCTCCAAACCTAGAAGATGGAGGAACTGAAGATAAAACTGCATCATCCCTGTTATGGTTTCCACTCTTTGACTGAGGATTTGAGCCAGGTATACCCCAAATAGGGGGTTGTAGAACCTCATTACATTCCACTGGCCTGGAATTATTCCCATATGAAATTTCCACAGTAGAACTAGGAAGCATATCTATCATATTAATTTGATCTGCATCAGTGATCAACTTTGACTTCCCAAGGTTGTTATCTAGAGCCAACCCTTTCTTCTCTACAATATGTTGAGTGCTGCTGTAATCAAATTTATCATTATTTAGAAAATTTTCAGGATTACCTATTTTCAGGTTGTCCATTCTTCCATCAATAGGTTTGAGAAGATCCTGTGCTATCCAATTCTCCATGGCATCTGCTTTTGAAATAGTGCTAGCAAGTTCATTTGTATATTCTGTTGGACATTCTTGAACCATACAGTCAGAATTTTCAATAGATGTGCCAACAACTAAAGGTATATCATTATTAACAGGTTTATTCACAGGAGCATCCTCTTTAGACCTGTTTTCAAGTGGCACCATATGCTGGCGGGTGACATCATCTCGATAAGAAAGTGGTGTTGTTCCCATCAGCCCATCACTTGGCAACTGTTTTTCTCCTATTCTTACAACTGCTTCCTGGATAACTGCATTCCTGGGATGATCAGACCTGTCCAGCTTTTGTATAAAAACCCTCTCACCTTCAGACTCCAAAGAAAGTCCAGTTGTGTCTGTACAAGCTACTCCAGGTGGAGTATCCAATTTGCTTAGGACCTTGGGTCTGGTCACAACTGCTTGTTCAACATTGTCTTCCTTCATTGGTGCAGATACCAAAACAATATTTGTTGCTTGAGCCCTTGAATTGTCCTCCGTAGGTAGACTATAGAAACTTGGGATTGAATCAGAAATTGGACCAGCACAGCTATTTTGCTGACCCTTAACCACAGGATCTGAATGTGCATGAGGCAACTTTTTCTGACACATATAACAGTCCTCCACTCTTTGGAATTTCTCAGAGGTCATCATTGGTTGTTGAGGTACAAATGCATCAGAAAAGATTACATGCTCTGCTGAAGGAACCTGTATCCAGCCATAATTACCTCCAAAAGGGACTTGAACCTGAAATGTTTTGTAACTTTGTTCAGCAGGAACCTGGTGAATCCTTAGCCCTGTAGCATTTTCATCATTATATTGGTCCAAACGGTTTTGCTGAGGTTGCATGAATGGTTGTGATTGAATAACACTTGGTCTTAAACCAGCAAGAGAAAATGGCTGAGTCATGGTCATTTGCACTGCAGGGATTACCTGATGGGACCCAAAACAGGAAGTATTATCATGAAATTGATGTTGGGAATAGATGGAGCCAGGCTTACCTAGAAGCTGAGGATTCAGGAATCCCACATGGGGAGGAAGCTGAACATAATCTGCATGATTCATAATCTCCTGGCGATGATCAACAAAAGTTTGCAAAGGTGCAGAGGGTGGAATTTCCAAACCAGATTGTTGCACCCCAAATTGAGGTTGAGAAAAAGTAACAGGAACAGACTTTTCTAACTCAACCTCATTCTGGAGAAGTGGAGTGTGGGTTGGACCAGAATTACTGACAGGAATGCCCAGTGGAAGCGCAGAGGCCTCTGTGTAAGATGTACCAGGCTCAGGAACCACAGAATTTGAAGTACCATCATGAGAAGAGGCCACGTTCCCCTCAGGTGATAAAGAACTGGGCATAGGTACAGGTACCCCAGTGACATCCCCTTGAGCAGCATTCAAGCTATCAAGAGCATCTATCCCGCTAAAATCAGAATTCTGGGTAGATACTGCACTTGTATAACTCGCTTTCCTTGTTAGTTTGCCACCAATCCCATCAGTAATTCCATTCACAGCTTCAACATATTTCAGTCCACCATCATGCAAATTTACAAACTGTGCTACACCTGAAGGATCAAGTTCTGAAGCAGAAAGAAGAAAGACCCTTAATTTGGGAGAACCGTTAGGAGACCTCTCAATCAATCTCTCATACTCCTCCATCATATTCTCCAGATCATCAGGGCAGGAAACCGAAACCAATGCATCAAGATCCTCATCAGGGAGCTGATATTTGATAACCACATGTTGCCCAAATGTACCAACCATCTTCTGCACCAAATCATTAAAACTCACATCTCTCTTAACACTTATGATCCTTGTATGCCCTCCAACATATCTCAACATTCCATCACTTGGCCTAGGCAAAATCTTCCCACCATAACTGCACATCAACTTCATTTTCCGCCCTGAAACCGAATCATCCCCACCCTCCTCACTCGCCTGATCTGTCCGCTGGCTTGAGGGGGTATTGGAAATGGAACCAACCCCAACACCACCACAAACATGATCACCAGAATTGCTAATGACTCTGCTGTTCGCCGGAACAGCATTATTATTATTATTAACATCACTACTATTAATACTATCCAGACCATTACCCGAGGCAACCCAGTTACCCCCCAAATTCATAGGATACCCATGAGTAGCAGCCACAAAACTACTCGAAACATCAACAGCATTGCCACCAACAGCACCAACCCTATTGGGAAAACTAGGAGCATGAACAAACCCAACAGCAGGATTCACGGAGGGATTATGATTATGAATGGGCACAGCAGGGCGAACACACCACGTGGCAGCCCCACCGCCACCTCCCGAAGTCACATTCCCATACCCCATTCCAACCAAGCCAGCATCAGAGACAGACGCAGGGTAGAAAATCGGCACCGCTCCGCCGGGAACCGCCGTAGACACCGGCAAAACGAGAGACTCCTCCGCCACACTCCGGGCTACTGAATTCAGTGGCCTCACAACATCGCCGCCAGGAACAGAGGTTTGCTCAAACGCCATAACCACCGAAAACTCAAAATCACAAAGAAAACCGCTAATCAATAAAAGAAGCACGCAAATCGAAGGCAAAACCTGTGAATTAGAGAGGCAACGGATTCGCCTAAAGAGCTCGATGTCAAATCCTGCAAACAAAAAACGCAGTTTAAAACCCTAGTCAAATAGAAACAAAAAAAAAACACTTTAAATTGAGAGAAAGAGCAAATACCAAATGTCAAGCGGTGCAGTGTGACAGTGAGAAGAGAGAGAGAGAATGAAAGATATAAACAAAAACAACGCGGAAGTTGGTGGAGTTTGGAATTCGAAAGAAGACAAAACAAATCGCGTCTTCCCGATGAAATTGGGGGGTTTTGGAGGACTTATCCCTGTAATTGTAGTCTTCACTCTGTTTGCTCTGTCTCGGTTTTTTGCTATTATTCAAATGCAAAGAGAAAATTGGTTCGGTTTGAAACTAAGAAGCACAGTGGCAGAGAATGCGGTGGCATGCAGAAGGCGTGCAGTTAGATTTTTTGCCGGGAAAGTGAGAAAGTGTGGTAAACGGCGGTGGAGAAGAGACGCAAAGAAGGAAAGAGAAAGGGAGAAAGAGAGGGCACGTGGAGTGGACCGCTTCATGCAGAGTGTAATGAATTTGGGAAGAGGAAAATGAAGTGGATAGTGATTTATGGTGACATGTTTGCATCTGCCCAAGACTTCTGTGGATGGGGCCTCGTGTCTCCCCCACCAAATCTCACCATACCATATTCTCTCTTTATTTTTTATTTTATTTTATTTCTATCTTTTTTAACATTTTTTAGTCACGCCACCTTTAAATTTTACGATTTAAATCAGTTTTAGTCTCCAATATATTATTTATTTTTATTTTCAGTATTGGAAAATTATTTTTTAAATTAAATATTTGATAAATTATAAAAAATATATATATATATATATATTTTTTTTTTAAAAACATATTTTTTCATAACATGTGTTATCAATGCATATATTATTACTAATTTCTGTAAATTATATCATACATATTTTTATTTTATTTTATTTAATTGTAATATAATTGATTTTGGTAATGCAAGGACTTATATAAAAAATATTTAATTTAATATATATTTATGACAATCATAAAGAGAAATTATTTCATATCTTAGAAAATAATTCACAGTTAAAAATCATTAAAAAATAATAATTAAAAAAAAAAGAATCTATATTTAAAAATAAAATTCATTAATTTGATCCACAAATCTTGAATATCAGACTGAATGGGCCAAAAACTTAAATAAAAAAGTAAATTTAAATTAAATCATATTAATATTAACTTAAATTTAGTCCATATTAATTTGGTGTGAGTAGTTAATTGATTTTCAAACAATTACAAAATTTAAAGAATAAAATAATAAAATAGAATATATTGATAAAAGTAAATCGATAATAAATTGTATTCACTAAAGTAAAAGATACCAAAGAGTTATGGGAACAATTGATAATATTATCAATTGTGATAGATTAAAATATTTGATAATATTATAATAATTTAGAAAAACAATTTTCTTTATATAATCATTTATATATATAGCTTATTTTCTTTAAAGTTTATCTTAAATAGTTGCAATCAACAAAACGCACATTGCTTATCTATTTCAACAATTTAATTTATTAAATCATTACAAGTATAATTAATATTTGAGACCTATTGAATATTAATATATAAATGGAAAGATGATTTAGGCGATTCTCCAAAATTGAGGTTACTTTTGTAAATATATATTAAATAATTTAAAAAGTTACTGTCATAATTTTTTTAAAAGTAAAAACATATTTTTGATAAGCATCAAATCTCATCATGAAGTGTCTTGTTTAACCTAAGGAATATAAGTGATAGGTTGAACAAACATAAATACTTTATTTATATTTCTTTTTCTAATAAGTTTTTGTTTAAATATATGAAAGTTGAACAAACATAAATACTTTATTTATATTTCTTTTTCTAATAAGTTTTTGTTTAAATATATGAAAGTATTCTTTTGATAACCATTTGGTTGGCAAACAATAAGTATATTTCGTCACATACATTGAAGACTTATAAACACTTATTTTTTTTTGTAAGAAATATTCATTTCTTTATTTCTCTTAAGAGGATTTCTAAACATTATGTCTACATTATGATATCTTGAAGAGTTTTTAAAATTGATCAACAGACAACTTTTCTGAAAATGTAGTATGTCAATGCTATAGAGTCAGCTAGGTGTGTCAATCCCCTGTGTTTACGCTAAAGAGGAAGGAAGCTAAATGACACCACTGATAAGTGTCATATTTAAGTAATATTTCATATTAAAATACATACACTTATATATATTAATTAATAAAATAACCATAATATAACTCCTAATTTATAAATTTAAACATATTTTGTGATTTTAATTTGAATTAGAACGATTTATTCCTAAATTTGTGTTAATTTCATAATTCTAGGGAAAAATGGAGATAAAAGGGCAAAAGAAGAATAGACAAAGTTAAAAAGGGAAAGTTGGAATGCACTAGCACTCACCTAAGCTTGTTCAAACTCACTCAAGTCAGAAGCTTCCAGAGGATCTCACCTAAACGAGCCCAATCTCGCCCAGGCAAGATTACTCCAGTGACGTTGGGTCTTTTTTCGTGCAACTCGCATAGGCAAGCCCAATAATGCCCAAGCGAAAAGTCACTTAGTCCAAGCTCAACTAGGTTAAATATGAGGTTTGAGACACAACCCTATATAATCCTTGAGTGAATTGGAATTAGGGATGGCAAAGCGGGTCAGCCCACCCCGCCCTACACTTGGCTCGCCCTGCGTAATGAACGCGGGCTAAATTCTCTGCCTCGCCCCACATAAGGGCTAGCTCGCATTTTTTTTTTAGAAATTCAATGAAAATGTTTTTTACTTTTTGCTCTTGAAAAATCGTCAAATTGAACCTATATATTTGCTACTATCAAACATCAATATTTTTTTCTTCCATTTCAAACATAGTCAAACATTAATAATTCAATTAAGATAAAAATCAAATATCAATATTCTCCCATTTCAAAAACATTAAAAATAGTTATTTAAAAAACATTAAACATAAACACCACTACAATTAACATAGTTAATTCAAAACATTAATATATTTTTCCAGTCCAAGTTATCACTATCAAGCCCAACCCAAGTCAACACACAAACTTTTTTTTTGCAGGCTAGTAGGCTAGCCCGCCTCGCGTTTTTGATTAGCGGCCGTTGGCTAACCCACATGGCCCGCCCCGCTTTGTCACCCCTAATTAGAATCAAATTGGGATAATAAAAAGTGTTAGAAACCCTAGAGGAGGCAACCATCAATTTCTTGCTCTCCATGGTTGTAATAGCCTGATATTGGGAGTAATATGTTCAAACTCTTATGTATTGAAGTGATATTTAAATATAATATTTTGTTCTTGATTGATGATTGGTATTTTCATTTTATTTGTAATGCTTATTTCTATGATCTAGATCCTTAGATTTGACTATAAAAGGTGGTTATTTTTTCCCCTTCTCTTATGTCAATCCATTTTTTTTTTCATTTCTTTACTTGTTCTTGTTTTTACATTGAAACTAATACCATTCAAATGGGATTCTCCATGGTGCTTCTTGCTTGTGCCAATACTTCTTGTATTTTCATGGATTTTATTTTCTTCAACACCAATTGAGTTTATCAAGATCCTCTCCAACCTTTTAAGGTTCACATTAAGTAATTTGTGCTTGTTTTAGGCAACTTTCATTTAGCATTTTAACATGGATCTTTTGGATGAAATTGGTTGCTTAATTTTGCATATTTTAATTGTATTTTTCAAACTTTTGCTTTGCACTTTTTGAGTCATTTATCATATATTTTGATTATCTTTTGGTTTAACTTTCTTTCTTTAACTTTTTTAGTTTGTCTTTTCAAATTTCTATAAGTTGTGTCTAGTGGTTTTCTCTTCTAAAATTTCCATAAGTGCATTAAGGACTTGTGCCTCATTCACTCAAAATGAACTTTGTGTTAATGTAGGATTAGTGTGACATAAGTATAATGATTAACTCAATTAGCCTAGTGTTCACACTAGGTATCATATTTGCTTTTATGTTCACATTTAGGATTTCTTTCCTTGTGTTCACATTGCTTATAGATACCTTTCTCTCTTCTTAGTCACACCATGTAGTTACAAATAAGGTGACAAGTCCTCTCGTAAACTACACTTGAATGCTTGAATACAAATTGATTTTATGAGTCAACTTTAAGTATCTTAAGAGTGTTCTACTCTTTTTCTTGATTCTTATCTTGGAAAGTTGTTTCAAGTCATAATACTTATCCTTTTAGGATTCTATTTCAAACGTGGTGTGTTACTCGTATATCTTTCCTTAATCCATTTTCTCTTTTCCTTTACAACTTGTTTTCCTTTCTATTTTTTGTTTTAATTTCATGCCAAGGGTGAGCTTCCACAACCTTTACCATCTTCCATGGGTTCTTGGCTTCTCCAACACTTGTTGAGTTTATCAAGATCCAACCATTATTCTGAGAATTACATTACATTTCTTATATGTGTATTATCTCTTGGTTATCCCTTCTAAAAGGGTCTTTAAAAGTACTTATAAAACCATCATATAACCTTCATTTGCGTTTGAATGGCCTATTGCAAAAAAAATTTAAAAGGGTTTTAATATATCTATTCAATCCCCCTTTTAAAACTAATTTAAAAATTCAATATTATGTGAATATATATATATATATATATATATATTAAAAAAAGTATGTGGGTGGGTGGGTGTGTGTATTGTGTATGTTGTGTGTGCATGTTTTGTGTATATGTGTGTGTATGTGTGGACTTTTAACTATGTCCTACTAAAGAATAGTTATAGAAACAACGTTTCGTAGGTTTTCTATAGCAATGTAAGATAGGATGTTAATGTGATAATGATTATAATAAGATCTCTTATGCCCACGAACTTGAATGGATAAACTATTAGGAAGGAAGCCTTTTTTTTTCAACTAAGTTAGGAAGTTGGTTTGGTAAAGATCATAAAGTACCTTTCACACTAAGGTAGACACCAAAATGTTTTGGTCAAAGCTAATTGAAGTTTTTTCTAAAAAATTTAGTTATAACTCTTGCTATATCCTTACTTGATCTTATGCTTTTTTTAATATATTTATAGACAATTTATCTATTAGTTGAGTGTTCACATTATATCTCTTCTCATTTACGTTTCAATTGTGATATTCTTATTTTTCAAGGAACCACTTCAATTCATCCTTATTTTCAATAGATCATTTTATCTCACTTATATTATAATAGTCACGAATACCTTATATATCTTTGATGAAGAATAATTAAGTATTATGTATAATATCTCATAGTGTAAATATCATATTGCCATCAATTCTTTATATAGTTTAGTACTACACTAAGTAATACATAAAACTTTACTTAGTAATAAGATTGAGTTATATCAAATTGTTAATCCAAATAACGATACATACACACATCATTGAATACTATAACATTTAATAAAAATTACATTTGTTGGAGATTCCACATCGATTAGATATTAGAGCTTTAATATAAGTAAGTTATATAAGGTTGAGTTAGACTTAAAGTCCACTTCTTAACATGGTTTCAGAGTCATTTCGAGCCTATCCCAACGAGAGTTTGTTGGGTCTATTAGGTCATTCACTATCAAACAATGGACCCCCCATAAATATATAGTCTCTCGCACAAGTTGGTAGTCTTGATGTGAGATGAGTGTGTTAGAGATCTCACATTTGACAAAAGTTTAGAACATTTCATAGTATATAAGTAAGTACAAACCTCACTTTATAAGTCTGTTTTATAAAGTTGAGTTAAACTTAAAGTTCACTTCTTAATAACATTATCTTTAGTTGATTTTTCCCCTTTATAAAAGAAATATAAAATAACACTCATTTAACCTTTAAAATATGTCACATAATCCAATATCTTTTAATTGGATATTTTTATAAAAATTAACAGTTAAATATATATATACACATATATATACACAATTTTATACTAATATAAAATTATTTAATGCCTTTTTTATATAAATTAGGATTGATTTATCACATACCTTCTGAAATACATAAAATATGAATTATTTATCATCGATTTTTAACAAATTTTAATCTCGATAATTATGATAATATCAAACTAGAATTGAATACATTTATGAAAGATAGTTTTCATATGCCAAACTTTTTCTTTAATTACTTCATATATATGTCGAAGAAAAGTGTTGAATCCCACGCTTGACGCTTATCAACAAAGTCGGCAGTGAAGAATCTATAGGGTTAGTTATTCGTTATCTCTCTTTGGATATGGTTGTTAGGGGATAAGGACCTTTAAAATTCTACATTGGTTACTCGATAATGAGATATTTAGAATCCCTAAGTGTCGGTCAAAAAGACAAAAAATGGGACATTTGTGGTTCTCTAAAATGAACACAAATCACTATTGCAGGAGTGTGAAACCAAGAAAAGAAAAGGGATAAAAGAAAGGGCTTAACATAAACATATCCAACGTTGTGTCCTCTAATTGAAAGCATTTGACTCATTTCCATTTATTCACCTTGAATGAGACATTAATTAAAGCCAGAATTGAAGTTGGTGAAAAAGTGCACCTAATTTATTATAGTAGTAAATCTAAGAGAGGTTATTGCATCATCATACGTGGTATTACACTTTCCACTTCAACAACATGAGTACAAAAATAGCCTATTTCCAACATAAATAACAATACAAAGATAAAGACACTTGATTCACCCAAATAACCCCACTAACGCGTTTTTGTAGTGTAGATTTTGTTTAGGGTTGAGAAAATATAATTCAGATATATAAAGTATATTTTATTAATTTATAAATTATTGCAAAAGATTAATATTTCAGTTTTGTATGTATATTTTACATATTTTGACCTTAAATATATTGAGATGGCAGCATAGCCTATTCAAGTTATTGTGTGTTTTGAATTTCGAGTTCCATACGATTTTTAATTCATAAAAGTGCTTTTAAGGATTAAGAGAGAAACATGTATTTAAATTGTTATTGATCTTGAGTTTTAAGTGATATGAGAATGAAAAAGTGGTTCAAAAGACAAATTATTGTTTCCTTAATCTTCAATGGAGCATTTGTTTCGATATACCCAGTAGTATCACATAACTTAGGAGTTAAGATAAAAGACAATTTAAATAAATATTTTTCTTTAAATTTTAAAATCATGATAGACAAAATAATGAGATGATAACACTAAGAATTAGAAATACAAGTTATCCTTTATTTTAGTTAATTACAATCATTTTATTTTGTTTTATTTTCAACTTGATTGAAAATATTTTGAAATACAATCAAAGATGAATAGTATGATAAAAATATAAACCGTATAATAATTTTAACTGAAAAATATAATTAGAATAATTTATTTATAAATAAAAAATTATAAAAAGTTTAAAATTAACTAAATTTACATTATAAATAATCTAAAATACATTTTATCAAAAAAATAAAAAAAATAAACTTATCATGTAATTGTTTTAAATAACTAACAAAATTGAATTGAATGTGTGAAGGCATGAGATTGAGAGAAATATTAACCAAACAAATTACACATGAAATAAAATTAATGAAGAGAGTAAGTGCACAATAATTCATTCTCTGAACTAGTTGTTTTGGAATTTATTCTTCTAATCTAATTAAGGAATTGATGTAACTTTTACATTGAGTTATGTGATTACCTTAATGATTGATAAAATATCATTTACTTAAAATTCTCTTTCTAAAGTGTATGATTTTCTAGATTAGATTTTATGTTTGGTTTATTTTTGTTTTGCTTTTCTAAGAACAAATAAATTATAAGTTGGGTGTTGTGATAAATTCTAAATATTAGTTTTTTTATCCTATTTTTAACTTATATTTGGGTATTTATTGTTATTTGATTATGTCTTTTTAAGTAGTTTTTTAGCTCAAATTTAGTTTTTATTATGATTTATGATTTTTTTTTGTTTTTCTTTATTTTTCTTAAGAAAATAAAGAAAATTTTCTCTCAAGAAGAAAAATTAGATGGTTGGAGCAAAATAAAGTCAAAAGTCCATCGATCACACAAAGACTCTCACGGAAGCGAAACATTAGCTCACTTAAGCAAGCCTTGCTCACTTAAATAGCCTAATTATCTAATACTTAGGTGCCTAAAATTGTCCAATACTTATACTTGTGCTAGTTTATCTAATTTTGTGATGTTCCATCAAGGGTGAATAGAACATGATCATCCTTATGTTATAAAATTTGACGATAGCCACACGACCTTAAGACATAGCCGAGAATGACATATTAAAACCTACTTAGGGATTACATGCCTACAAACACAATCATCTCTAACTTTTACAAGCTAGTTGATGCCCATGCATCCCTTCTAATTCCAAAGTTTCAAAAGAAAGTTATTGCTGTTTATGTAAAGAAATTGGATGCAAAAAAAAGAGCTCAACAAGAAGCCAAGCTTGAAGACAAATAACAAGATGAAACACATGCCAAAATTTAAGCTGAAATAAACACAATGGAAAAAAAGAAGAAAAAGATAATGTTGAAGCAAAGGTTTTAACAAAATTTAAAGCTCCCATTGAGATCCAAGCTCCACATAATACTCAACCAATCTTAGAACCACCACCAACGCAACCTAATTACATCATCGTAGAACAAGTTCAACATATGTTAGAGACTCATGATGCTCATTAGTCAGAAAATAAGTTTGCATTAGCCAATTTTTTAGCTAATCAAAATCCACCACGATATTATAGTTGGTCGATGCCAAGAACACACCACCAACCTTACCACCTCCACTCTCCTTATGCTTCCCCAAACCACTAACACATCTTTCTTCAGTCAACCTTTAACTTTTCAAACATAGTCATAATCAAACCTCAAATCAAAAGCCAAACACCAAACCAACAAGGCATCCCACCTTCATCACCTTTGCCTCTGCCTCGCAGTGATTTTTAAGCATCTCCCTCTTTTTGTTTACAACAAAAGGGGGAGAAAATATGTAAAGAATATGGTGTTATATATTTGTAGAATTAGTTATAATCATATTCTTTATGTAAATGAGTATAGATTAGACACATACATATTCTTTGTACATACATCTTTACATTTATACTTATAAGAGTCTATATTTCAATATACATAAGCTTCTTATTTTTCATATTTTCATTTTGGTGTAAGCTTTTTATGAGTTGACCAATAATATCTTTCAAGGAAGATTCTGACACGTAGTATCAATTATCACTATGTGAAAGTTCTATTTGGTATTGTTAGTGAGTAGTTTACTCATCTCATAATATTACAAAGTAAAGGTTGTTAGCAAAAAGTCATAAAGCTATGAAAAAACTCTGACTCAAGATACTCTTTGGCACACAACCTAAAATGGTCTTTTATGGACGCTTATATAAGGAAACACCCTTATGAAAAAAAGATTGAGGTTCTCATATATAAAAAAAGAGCCTCACATGCATGAGATTAATGCAAAAAAGCCTTCAAGTGCTAAAATTATAGTTATTCTTCTAGTCGACTTACTTAGAGAAATATCTTCATTGTAAACTCTTCATTGTTAAGTAATATCTATAAAGCAATGAAAACATATTATTTCATATTCACTCATTTGAGTGAGAGTCTTCTAATCAAATAACATCTTCTTTTTTTTTTTTGTATATCCTAAAGAGCCTTCATGTATTTTTCTTGGAGAGACCTTGTGTACTTGTGTTTAAACTCAAGGGAAGTTTAAATTGATAACTTGAAGAGATTTTGTATATTAATATATAGAGACAATATATACTTGGATAGCTAGGAATAACTTTATATAATCATTGTATGCTAAATGTGACAATAATAATATTTGTAATATGATTTGTTAGGTAGACCCTTACTATTATAATTTACGAACTTGACCTAGTCTTTATTGGAATAAACATGTATAAAAGTTATTGTTATTAAACCTTCTATTACATATACATTAGTTGTTGGTTATCCCTTTTGATACATTAATTGTTGGTTATCCCTTTAGAAAAGACTCATGAACATTTTTTTTATAAACGATGATAATTATGTTTTTAAAAAATTCTATTAACATTTGGTAGGCCATTTGTTAAAAAGTTTTCCAAAAATATTTTATTATCTTCACAACTTCTTATTTCCAAAATTAAGGTGTTCTTTCAATATATTTTATTGACACAACTTTACCATTAATTATCCTCTAATCTTATAAACAATTAAGTAAAAAACTATAGTTAATTATTTAGTAAAATAAAGAATGAACACCTATATCCTATTTATAATTTTTTTTTATCTTTTATTCATTTTAACTTATCTTCACTTGTCAGGTCTTACATTATTAATTATTTTCTTTAAATTTAATAATTTTTCTTGTAAATATATTAATAAAAAAAAGAAGTAATCCAACTAGTTTTTTTATAATTAATATTTTCTTAAATTTATCTTTTTAAAAAGTTTTAGTTTAAAAAAAATTGTTTAAGAATTTTAAAAAATATAATTTTAGTCTTTACTATTTTTATGGATGAATATTAATGATAAAATTTTTAATCGATGGATTAAATTAGATTTTTATTTAACTAAATCAGATTAAATTGAATTTTTAATGAGTTAAAATAGATTAACAATTTTTTTTTATCCAAACTATTTTATAATTTGAAATAAAATTTATTTGATACATGTAAATGTTTATCCTATTATTTTCCAAAGCATCCCTTCTAAGAAGATTCAAAATGATATATTCATACAAATGAAAAGAAATTTCTATCAAATAATAAGGGGCAGCAAAACTCGTTCTTAATTACTTGATATCCTCGTTTCATTCATAGAACTTTAAGTCAAGCGTGAAATGATTAGCAAAATTAATATCTCACCCGCATGCCAAAAAAGCCAACTAAAAAGAGTAAAAATATTAATTCAAAAATTGTAAGCCTTTTTTTCTTTTTAATGTTTTAGTAGATTGTAATAATGGAGTTTTATCTTTTGATAATTTTTTCAAAATTCACAAAATTATATTTCTTTTCAAAATATGTAAGTCCTAGGAAGAATGATATATTGATAATTAGTGTTTTTATTATAAGAAAATAAAATAAAATAAATCCATAGAGTTGGAGTGAAGACTAGGTTAGAAATATACTATTATACGTATTTATATGATTGACAAACAAAAAAGACTAAGATTTTCCCTCTCTCGTTTTATACAATAAAAAATATAAGTGTTAGTACAGAAAATATCCAAAGTATCTTTCATTTTTAATTTTGTGTAAAAGATAAAACGAACATTTTATGTTTTTTCAATCTTTATATTCTTGTTATACTTAAAAAGGGCTCAACATTTTTCGTTTATGTTTCCCTTTTTTTCTGTTCCATTGACTTGGTCTGTGTCCTTTTTTCTGCTTCACCATGCATCAACCAATAAGGGATTAGCCCCCTAATTCAAGTTTTCCCCCTTTTTTGGGTCAAACTACATATGCGAGTGTTTTTTGACGACAAACTCTCCATAATATGAGGGTAATCTTTTTGTGGTATTTTCGAGTAGTTGGAATTGCAGAAGACCAGCGACATTCAGTGTAATAATACAGTGACATTCAAATAAACCATTTTTCTTGAAAGCGAAAGGTATTAAAAAATGACTTCCACTCATTTTTTTAAATTATGGGTTTATAAATAGTAACTATCTTCATTATATGGAATTAGACATCATATTGTATAAAAAGATTGAGAGAATCTTCAATTTATTTCATTTTGTTTTTCTCTTTCACTTTTTACTCTCTATATTCGGTATTCAGTCGAGATGATATTTGTAAAAGATGTTTCTACGCTCAAGTAAATGTTTGGTATTGTTGTAATAATGACGTACATTTATCTTAATTGTTGTGTCTATTTATACAGTTGTGATGAATCATGTTATTGTTGGACCGAGATTAATATGTGGATCGTAATTAAGAACATATTACCTAATTTTATGTACGACTTAACCTTGTTAATCATCATTTAACTTTAATGCATTTAAGCACATTGCTTTATTAGGATATTGTTCTAGCCAACTTGGGTCGGTCGAAATTTGGATAAGCTCCTTGTGGTCTCCCTTCAAAAACCTTATGGGAACGAGGGAGACTCCTTCTGCGATGACACTCCGATGTTCAAGTCAGTAAGAGCATAAAATATAATAAGTATATATAAATATGAGTTAAGAGTACTCCCTATGTTGTTTATTAGATGATACAAGATGATCCTTTCTGAAGACCAAATTGTAACCTAGCCCTAGAACCTCTCCAAGTGGTCTAGGATCAGTGTGTAAGATATATCTCCTTTTTTATGTTTCCTTTGATATATATTGGTCATATCCTATGTAACACAGTTTAATTCTGCCTTTATTGAGTCATTATGGGTGATTAAGTCTAATTGATTGATATTCATTGACTTATGCTCCCTCATAATATTAGATATACAGATCGAGAAACGACCCATAAATGACCAAACATCGGCCAGACCCATGACCTAACAGATATATTTTGATATCATACTTAGAAATAAATTTAAGTTTAACTCATCTACATCAAATATTTTTATAAAGTAAGAATTACCCCAATTAAAATAAACTAATCTTATTTCTAATCGAGATAGCTAATAAAATAAAGGAATGTGAAAATATTCAATTTTCTGCACTTTATTCTCTTATTATTTTTTACTTTTATATAATTTTAGTAAAATCAGTTTGTTTAATGTTGAGCCTAATATATAACACGAGAAGATAAACAAGAAGAACAACTCAAGTCTTAATGTTCAAGCTATACAATGTGACAATACAGGAAGAATTTATCTCATTCTAAAAATGCATTAACTTAAGATTAAAATTAAGTAAATCCCAAACTTTAGAATTACATTAACCTCAATATAAGGTAAACAGTAAGTGGAACGAAGAATCTATTAAATAGGTGGGGGAAGACATGGGCTTTTGGTGATAGTGATGATTGGGTATTTTATGCGACGAAAATAAAAATAAAGTACAAGTATTTGATAAAACAGGATGTATAATTAAATAGTCTTGTATTCAATCTTCTACGAACAAGAATATGAAAGAAATACAATTAAGATAACACCACAATAACAAAACATGGATGAAATTATGGAGATAATGATTTAACCAAAATTACAAGACAATGTTAAGCAATTGAGAGCAACAAAAAATAGTTGATATATATTTTACTTTTGTTGTTCAGAGAGCTATAATCTCATGCTTCTTGCATGTTCATGAGACTAGGATCTCACAATAAAGACTAGATCACACAATGAAGTTGCATCACTTAGTTATGCTCTTCCTCTCTACTTTATCTTTAACTTAGTCTACATCATAGTAGATTATCAACCACATATTTTCTTTACGCTTAAAGCAAAAATTAAGATTAGATGTTTTCGTATTTTTTTCTCTTAACGATATTGTTATTTTTGTGTGGGATGAAAAATAAGAAAAATTCTTTCAAAACTCATGCATACATTCTAGTGCTTCCAAATTTTTCAAAAACTTTTGAATTAGAGGTGGTGCCTCTAGGGTTGCTACAAGTGTTGTGTTACTTCAAGGTGTTCGTTCTATTGCATATTTTAGTAAAAAACTTTGCAGACCCTCCTTGAAATATGTCACTTAGAACTTTATGCTCGCATTCGGTCCTTTAAACCTGAGAGCATTACTTAGTGACTTAAGAATTTATCATACACACCGATCATGAGTTACTTAAGTATCTTCGAAGGCAAAGAAAATTAAATAAGAGGCATGCTAAGTGGATATAATTTCTAGAATAATTCTCTTATGCTATTAAACATAAGAAATATAAGAGTATGTAGTTGTTGATGCCCTATCTAGAAGACATACATTACTCATTTCTCTAGGCTCTCAAATCTTAGGTTCGATAACATAAACGAGTTGTATGAGCATAACATTAGCTTTGTATCCACATACACATTATGCAAAGTCCATTGCATCTTGCAAAAACACCATTGGATTGAATTGTTATCATGCTTTCTTCTTGTTCTTTATAAGGTTTCTAAAGTATTCTAATAAGTTTTTCTCCAAGGATTCTTCCTTAGGAGAGGAACCAAGTGTCAAGTTTCTCTTGAAACTTGAGAAAATTTTAAACAATGTCTTAGTCTTTTGTTTCTCTAAAGATGTTTCCATCACGTGTTTATCATAAGAAGGTGGATGATGGCGTGTTCATAAAAAAATATTAATTAAACTATCTTGTAAAAATAATAATTAATTATCTCTTGTTTTTATAGGTTTAAAAGAACAATTGTGCAAGGAGGTTGAGTGTGTTAGTAAGGGATTCAAAATAAATCATGAAATTTTGAGTATTCGTAATTATAAGCTATTGTAAAGAATTAAGAAGATACAAAAGATGAAATGATAAAAAATAAAACTTTAATTAGTTATAGTGAAATTTTGATTAATAAAAAAATAGTAACTTTAATGTTTATGAAAAAATATATTATAATAAACAATATAACCAGTTTCAATAACTTATTGGTATAATATAAACAATAGTTCTTTAAAAACATTAAAAGGTTTGGAAGTAAAACTTTTAAAAACAAAGTCTTTGGAAATAAAGTTTGGGAAAACGAAAGTCTAGAAATTTAGATGTTGAACTTCATCTCATTTTGAGAAAATTTGAAAGAGGAATATCAAATAAACAATTTGATGTAAACAAAATTTCTTTGATAATCATTTTCTTTTATATAATAAAAAAAGAAATTTTTTATATTAGTCCTGGCATATTAATGAATTTGTTTTCCTTTAAAAGTCTTCTCAAATTCGTGAAAAAAATTCTCTTAAAGGATGTTGGAAGGATAAGGACATGAGCAGGGAAGATCTTAAATAAATAAATTGTTGAAGAGTAGAGCTTATTTTGTTTGTGAATTTTCGAAAATAAGAAAATTGCTTACATTTTCTTTCTTGTACAAAATAGTTGTAAACAATAATTCTTTTGTAATTGGGCCTATTAAGCCCAACAGGTTAAGGGTGTGAAAGATAGAGGGTTAAGAAGCAAGGAGAAAATGGGAGTCATTCAAGACCAATGGATCCCCAAAACATGTAGAAGCAAGCCAAGAAAAATGTGAATGAAGCAAGAAAAGTAACCATAAAACATGCTTCAATATTTTTTATCAACTCCTTTTATTTTCATCATTAAATTTCTTATTCTAGGATATGATTACTTTTTTACCATTAGATCTAGGTTTAGATCTCATTTAAATGTAATTCTAGGTGAATTTGCATTTCATCTAGTTAAGGAAATCGACTATAAAGAACTCTTATTTTTTTAAGAGAACTTTAAATATATTGAACATGAGATTTTCTAAAGTGCTTTGAAATAAGAGAGTTATTTCTTGCTCGAATCTTATCTTGAATCATTAGATCAAGTGGTGACTTTATCAACACTTATCTTAATATTCTCTAAGTTGCGTAAAAACCTTCATCCAACCATAAGTCATTTTTCTTTATATTTATACTTTATTTCCTTTAATTACCAAATTAAGTTTTTTCTAGTTCCTTTCTTATTTCGTTAATATGTTGTTGTTAATGTTTGTCTGTTTTCTATCTTTAGAAGCAAGTTTTCACACTTGAATAATCCTATGGTTAAACTTATGTTTAGTGGCAAGCATATAAGGATTTTAATTCTATATTCTTCTTGTTCTTATTTTTGTTGTGTTCATGTTATTGTTTTACTATTAGATGCAAATTTTCACATATATATAATCCTTATGGATTAAATTTCTCTCTAGCAATAAGCATATATGAGTTTCTTATTTGTGTTCTAAAATTCATAAAAAAACAAATTAAAGTTATTAATCTTTAATAAAACTAATTCAATTATACTTTCACTAAAGGGTTTGATGGGTGATATAGGATTTACTCAAGGAAAGACAGTGATCTTCTACAATAATAAGTGTTATTGTTTAATCAAGAAGCATCATGTGCAACATGATTAAACAAAGCATATGATGAAACTAGTTCCTAGAAACAAGTTCAGTAACAAATTATTAAGATTAGAATACCTATCTTGATAATATCATCTAGTATTTTTTTTTATCAAAAGAGTCCATATTTATATATTTAATATTGATAAGGATTGAATGAAAAAAGTTGCTTTCATGTTTCTGGTACTTAATTAGATGAGAGGTAAAAGTTTTGCAAAAATTTCTTAAAAGAAACATGTCTATTGTATAACATATATGTTGTCTTCTTTTGATTTTTTTTATAATTATTTTACTTGATAAGTTCAGTGTAAGAATATGTGGGTGTGTTTATACAAACATGATAAGATTATGACACATGTAAATATATTCCAAATCCTATAATAATTGAACTTTATTGGAGTAATTATGCTATAGTGGTGTATCATATTCGAATCTATTATTATATAGAAACATGATTGGGATATATCTTTGTCCTTATCCTTTGAAACAGTATTTGAGAGAACAAGAGAGGCTATGAATGCTGATTCTGTGCGAACAACAAAGACATCAACATCCATTTTGTTTTCTTTATCACTTCACTTAATTTTTGACTCGACAAAACCAAGTGGAGGACCTATTATGGGATCACATGATGCCTTATCAATAGATTCGAGTCAATACTTGTTTTCACATTTTTATTTTGTTTTCACCAAATGCTCTCTCTTCTTATTCATACCATTTTCATTCAATATTTTCTTTAATCTATTACTTTTTTACTTAATAAATATAGTAAGATTTCTTTCAATTTACAATTTTCTATATATTTAATTCTAACTTGAAATTTAATTTTTTAAAGAAAGTATCCATAAGATAAATTATTTATCATATATCTAAAATAAAATTTATATATATATATATATTAAAATTTTAGTTTTATTAAATAAATTTTTATTTATCAAAACACTTATTTTCGTAATATTTTATGGTATTCAATCAAAACTTTGAAGAAATACAGTATAAATAAGTTTCGTGATATTCAACGAGGAATATCATTGCCTTTTAGGTAGGACAAGATTCAATAGAATTTGGTTAAGATACTTGATAGCAAAAAAAGTCTTCTAGTATTAGAAAATTTAAAAATTTGATGGATTAGATTTTAAAACAAATTTAATATGATTTTTTTTAATATGATAATGGAATTCAAACCCTTAAAACTTTTCTTCATCACGCAATTTTTTTTCTTAGGATCCTTATAATGAAGTAAAAACTTCACCTCTGCCCTCCTCCTCTGGATGACAAAAGAAAACATAAAAAAAATATTAAAAAAATGATAAGTCATCATGGACACATCAATTACCTGTAACAAGTTTTTGAAAAGAGCTTGGTAATCTACTCTAGAAACTAGATCAAGTTCAATCATTTCCCTCTTCGACAATGATCTACACATGGATAAGGGATCCATATATCCTTAAGTTCTTCTAAGAAAGAGGAAGTTCCATCAACTATGTCTAACAAACAATCTGCTCAACTCTTCTCAAAGCTCTAAACCCATGCAATGATGTTGATTTGTCAAATGGGGTTTGAGCTCATGAAGGGAGACACTCCTGATATGGTTTATAAGTACTAGTGTAAAAAAGGGTTTTACTATGTGTATAAACACCAATTTAAGTGGGAACGTTATATAAAAAAAATGTGGTGGCAATTTTAAAAATAAAATTAACATATAGACTACGGTTTTAATTATAACTGTTATCTATTTGAAAATAGAGTATGTAGACTACAGTTTGATGAACAATTGTCGCCTATAATTGTGTCTACCACTATAGACTAAAGTTTTTTAGGTAATCATTGTTTATACTTGAGTCTACCATATAGACTACGGTTATTAGGTCATAATCGTCATCTATATGCTTTTTTATTTTCCAATCTAGACATTTTCATCTTCACGCTTTCTTCTCCATTGTTCTCATTGATGTCTTCTCTACAACCTCTCATTGTTGCCACTACTCTCATCCTTAAAATGTTCCTTTCTTAATTATTATTTTTTATGTTTTTTTCTTTTTTTGTGTTTTCTTGATGGGTTTTTCTCCATTTTCAGTGTTGAGTGAGTGGGTTCTCAAATTCGAAATTGTTGCTCATGTTTTACTCGTCGTTGCTATGTGTTATTGTTGATGCTCTTGAGCTCCTCCATAACCTTTGTTTCTTTACCACAACCCATAATTGTTTTCTCTTGAAAATTTCTCAACATCAATTTTGGTGGTCATTTCTTTATCTTCTTGAATTTCTTTTCTTGTCCCCATAGACGGTACCAATTGTTGGGTCGCCTATAGTGGTATAATAGACTATGTCTATAATTCAAAACTATAGACGACGTGTGCATAGACTACAGTTCTAAAACTGTTGCCTAAAGCCTTTAAAAATCGTTGTCTAAAGACATGTTTAAAGTAGTGAAGTTGAAAAAAAAAAACTAATTAAGTCTATTAACTCTTTAAAGGAAGCCTTTTGAAAGGAAAAAACTAAATTTATAGGTGCTTCTAATATGAAGAAAGAGATAAAAAAAAAACTAAAAGTATGAAATTTGCATATTACAGCAAAGTCTAATCGACATAACTCTAAAACATCATGACAAACAATGTGCAAGGGAGAAGACCCAGAAGTTCTTCATAGGGTGATCCAATAAGTCATTCTTTTATATCACATTCGTGTACATGAATCTTTTGTATCACATTTGTGTACGTGAAGGGAAGTTTGGTGTATGAAAGGATGTATATGAAGGTGCCTTGGTACCAATGTAGGGCATCTCGGAGGAAGCTAATGAGATCCCAGTGGATAAGAGGGATTTATCAATCCTTCAATGCCCATTACCGAAAATGATGTTACACCACTGCTAGTTCAACATAAATGTTTCTTCATTGTGAAGTCTCTAGTTGACAATGTTGTAATTTTGATCATCCAACCACCACATTGCTGAACCAAGACGAAGGGAGAAGATAAAACATTTTGGAGGAAGAATCAACATTTGAACAATTTTAGAATCTTTTCTTTCTTTTTAGTCTTATAAAAAAATTACAAAAGTAAATAAAAAGAAGTAAAAAATTGTATAAAATTATGAATTTTCTTATGTAAAAAATATATGCATAAGTAGTCTTAAATTGACCTAATTAGAATTTGACTTAGAAGTCAAAGTCAAGAGTCAACATGTAACTCTTCATTAGGAAAGTTAAAATAGAGACAAAAATTTAGTGTAACATAACCTATTACTCCCACAAGGTCAAACAATAACTGTAAGAACATTGTAGCTTATAAATACTTAAAAAATTAAAGAATTGAACAATATGACACTTACATTACAAATAATAAATTTATTATTAATATTATTCTGTTACATACCATCATATTAAAGTACTATAAAAGAGATATACTTTAACGAGTAAAGATGATAGTGAAATTTAAAATCTAGTATAAAAACTAATATATAGGAGAAGTTATTGTTGGAGATCCCATATCGACTAGAGATTAGAGCCTTTCATTGTATATAAGTGGGTGCAAACCTCAACCCTATGAGCCGGTTTTATGGGGTTGAGTTAGGCTTAAAGTCCACTTCGTAATATG
>Ga0123342_1001978_pt1 | contig 34388 bp, 24 predicted proteins | sample Turbeawhitnodule_FD_89960 | JGI IMG/M metagenome (GOLD analysis project Ga0123342, IMG submission 89960) | Root nodule microbial communities of legume samples collected from Mexico - Turtle bean Mexico white nodule | ecosystem: Host-associated > Plants > Roots > Nodule | place: Mexico: Nepantla... | reverse complement strand
TGATTCCATTAAAGATTACAGGCCAATTGTTGTTGCTAATTTCAAGTTTAAGATTATTTCCAAGATACTGGCGGATAGGCTTGCACTTGTGGCTGCTAGAATCATTTCTCCTAATCAATATGGGTTTGTGCAGGGTAGACAGATTCAGGATTGCATTGATATTGCTTTTGAAGCTATTAACATGCTTTCTAAAAAGGTTAGAGGAGGTAATGTGGCTTACAAAGTTGATATTCATAAAGCTTTTGACACTCTGACTTGGAAGTTCTTATTATTAGTTTTAAAACGCTTCGGTTTTCACCCCTCGTTTGTCGGTTGGATTAGTACAATTCTTTGTTCAGCTATGCTTTCTATTAGAATAAGTGGTAGTTTGGTGGGTTTTTTTCCCTGTAGTCGAGGGGTAAGACAAGGTGATCCATTGTCTCCTTTACTTTTCTGTCTTGCGGAGGAAGTTCTTAGTAGAGGTATCTCTAAGCTTGTGAATGATAAGAAGATTTTAAATATGGCCAGTCCGCAAGGCTATCTCACTCCCTCTCATATTTTGTAGGGGGGACATTAAGTCTCTTAGAAATTTGAGTACTTTTCTTAAAACATATGGTGATTTTTCTAGTCAATATATTAATAACTCTAAAACTAGTTTCTTCACCAAGGGTAATTCTCCAAGATTTGTCACCAAAATTCAAAAATATTCTTTCCTGTAGTCATGGTTGTTTGCCTTTCAATTATTTAGGAGTGCCTATCTTTGTTGGTGCTTCAAAGTGTCGGTTTCTTCAACCTTTGGTTGATAAAGTTAAATTGAAGCTAGCATCTTGGAAAGGTAAATCTCTTAGCATGATGGGTCGAATTCAGCTGGTCAATATGGTGATTACTGGATTTCTAGCTTATAGTTTTAATATGTATAAATGGTCTGTTTCACTTATTAAGCAAGTTGAGCAATGGTGTCGGAATTTTATTTGGACTAGTGATATTCTGAAAAAAGGTATTGCAACTGTTAATTGGGGGAAAATTTGTTCACCTCTTGAGGATGGAGGCTTGAATATTATTAATCTTCATCATGAAAATAATGCATATCTTCTTAAGCTTGCTTGGAACTTTGCTTATAGCAACATACCTTGGTCTTTACTCTTGAAAGCCAGGGTTCTTAAATAAAAATATGAGTTTAGAACGGTTTATATCTTCCTCTCTCTGGCTTGGAATTAAGTAATTTTATTCTACCATACTTGACTATACTTCTTGGACTGTTGGTACAGGTTCTTTTATTAATTTATGGAATGATAAATGGTGTTCTACTACTTTTTTAGCAAATATTGCAAGGTTATCTGATGGTGTTAGCATTCCGGATACAGTCTCTCAATTTTGGATAGGTTGTGATTGGAATATTCCCTTATCTTTACAGCAGATGCCTCATTTTTTTAATCATATCATGGTTAGAGAGGAACAGGATATTCCTAATTGGATTCTAGATGAGTCTGGTCGTTTCACTCTTAAATCGGCTAGGACTTTTTTCTTGGAACCAGGAGTTCCAGGTAGTTGGGGTAAATTCATTTGGTTTTCATCTATCCCGCCTTCCAAAACTCTAGTACTCTAGAAAAAATTTCATGGGCGACTTCCTACATATCAACATATTCATAATAAAGGTTTGCATATATGTTCTATGTGTACGCTTTGTGAAAAGCATGAGGAATCTATTCAACATCTATTTTTTGAATGTTCTAACGCATTGCATATTTGGAGTTAGGTTCGACAAATTTTTCTTACTTCTCATTTCTCTAATAAGGATGATCTACTTTCTTTTATTAAGAGTGATGGTAGTCCTTTGGTTAAATTAATTAAGCTTGCGATGATAACCTTTTCTATATGGATGATATGGCGTATGAGGAATTATGCTAGATTTCAGGATAAGATTGAGGTTTCTAAGGCTATTTCGATAATTAAATATTTAACTTGTCTAGTGGGAAATTCGTCTAAAGCTTCAATGAAAAATGATATGTTGGACTTCAACGTGATTAAGTTTTTTGGTATTAAGACTCGTAGTGGTAAAGTTCTTCGTCCTCTTCCTATTAGATGAGAATTTCCTTCACCAGGCTGGGTTAAAATTAATACTTATGGGGCTGCTAGGGGTATCCTGGTCTTGCTACTTGTGAAGGTATTTTTCGTGGGAGTATGGAAGAATTTATTGGTGCTTTTTCAGCGTTTCTTGAAGTTCCGACTGCTTTGGTTGCTGAGTTTTATGGAGTTATACATGCTATGGAGGAAGCTCAAAAAATTGGACTTACTAATGTCTGACTTGAATGTGATTCTGCCTTGGTTTGTGCTGCGTTTATTGCTAGGACTAATGTTCCGTGGATGCTTCAGAATCGATGAAATACTTGTCTTAATTTTTGTGGGACAATCAAGTTTAGGGTTACTCATATTTTTCGTGAAGAGAATGCGTGTGCTGATAAGTTGGTTAATTTAGGATTTATTCATAGAGAATCATTTCATTGGTATAATAGACTCTCAGCTAGTCTGTTCTTAGAATTCTTTATGAATAGGTATAATCTACCTATGTATCGTTTTTGTTAACATATGGATTTTGGTCTAGTCCCCCATATTTTTGTATTTTTTTTTGTATTTTTTTTTAATAAAACTTTTTTTTATTTGATGACATGTTGTTACTTGAGGTATCAGTTTAGCTAAGATGTCAAGTTACATAATGATGTCTAACATAAAAAAAAATTTATATAAAAGAAAAACAAAACATATATTAACGAATATACATATGTTTCCATCTGAAAACAATAATAGCCAAATGATAACATAAAAAATAAGTTAATAATTTAAAAACTTTTTAAATATAAAATAATAATAATGTATATTTATTGGTCGCACACACTTCAAATTTAATTATAATATACACACCAAATACATTCATCCATAAAATAAAATAAAATGCATAATCAACTCAAATATTTATTCACTTATATTAAAAAATTTAAACATTATTTATCATATCTAAAGATCATCATCACACTCATATCTCTTTAAACTTATCATACTAGATAATTTACGACTTCTAAAAAAAATACTTGCATTAAATTTATATATTCCAAATTTTCTATATACTACACTATCGTCATTTTTTACGCTAGTATAAAAACAAATAACACTATCTAGTAAATTTCTATGACTTATAGAAGATAATTTTTTTTTCAAACTACAAACTAAGTTATACTAATTTTTTTCAACTTTCGCCGCCTCATACATTCACCACTATACAATATATCACTATACAATATATAGTATACTTCTTTGGTAAATACTGTGTCTCATCAACCTCAAATCATGTAAATTTACACTTTCCAATTACATTTTTTATACAACATAATTCATTTAATAAAATCAAACAAAATAATTAAACATATATAATTTAATATTCTTTACTTCAATGTTCAAACTCACGTTCAAAAGAATCATATCAACCTCTCTCTCCTTAAAAGTACTCACTTGAGTCATGTTTTAACTTTAAAGTGTAAAAAAAAAATCCAACAAATTTTCATCTTAATAAAAAAAAAATTATTTCAAGTCTACATTTACATAAGTTTAAAATGATCAAATTCAACTATTAATTACTTACATTTCATCCTTCATTCATTTCAACCCAAAACACCCCACCATGATAAGGTACACTTAGTTTCATCAACTATTATGATAAAAACATATCTCATTTAAGTACAATTACAATTAAATTAGTTTATAAAATTTGAAAACAATTTTTAAAATTATAAACTTTAAACCTTACACAAAAGTACAAAAGTACATAATTGTAACAAAGTTACGATCCAAATTTTGTACTCTAATGCACTATCAATTTTTTAACTAAATTCTTTTACTTAAAATTCTAGCTATTCTGGATAAGGTTTCAACAAGTTATGTTTTAACACGGAAAACTCAAATTTGTCAAAAATAAATAAATTCATGGACAAAGATAAACTTTTTGTAAATGAAAAAATCATCCATAATTTATGTTTTTCTCTCTATTAGCAACATTGAGATGAGATTGAATTTAAAAAAAATGAAAAATCTCTAGTAAATATAAACAAGATAGAAAAAAAATATTTCAAAAATATAATATTTTTATTAAATAAAATTTAAATACTTAACTAATAAAATATTCATATTTGTTTTCTCATTTAAATCACTTATAATATTGGATAAATTTAAGTTGACCCTATCAAAATGTGATATAATAAATTTTTTAATTTAATATATTAGATTTTAAATTAAAACTCTTGATCACAAAACATTACTTTTTTTTATAATATACATTATGAGAGTCATACAAATAAAAATAAAAATTTTAAGATAACATTTAGAATAGAGATTAACTAACACCTCTCATATATGCACATAACTTTTTTCTTTCATACACAGTAAAAAAAGTGATCTTATTTGAAATTTTCAGATCTGCTTTTTCCTCTTGACTTGCAAGATGAACGTGAAAGGTGAAAGAAACAAAATGAAAGTTCCAATAGTCTTAAAAATATCAATAAATTATACAAAATTTACATTTTCATCTTAATGATTGCAATTTGCATCTAATATTTTGTAAGCTAATGCTATAAGATTTTAATAATTTCCAGGATATAATAGTCTTAAGAATATCAACCATACGTTAATAGAGACTAAACAGTAATTAAAATTAAATATATATAAAATAATTTTTTCTGTGTTTAATTTCATTTGAAATTCTAAAACAAACCATTTTGTTTTCCGTGTTTAAATAAAAAAATTGGAAAGATTGTTTTCATTATTTTCTGTATAATCTATTATACTAATATTAAAATTAAACCAATACAAAGATAAAGTGAATTTATTTAATATAAGTATTTGTTGGATTCTTTTATATGATATGAATTTTAAGCAATTATTTCAAAATTTAATATTTTTTAGTTATATAACTATTCATTATTTGAAAATAAAATTACGCTGTACATTTTAACTAATTTCAAATGTAAATAGAAAGTGATTCATTAGTTAATTTAATCTATTTGACTGGAAGGAATATTTCTACTACAGGACGGGACGACGGAAGTTTGAATATCTCAAGTTTTATTTTTAGGTAAAATTTTATCTTCGAAGAATAAATATATCCATAGTTCCAAATATTAATATTATTTAGTATTTTTTTACTATGTCCATATTATTATTATTATAACAAAATTATTGAATATAAACTAATTTTAAAGATTAAAATAATTAATTACTATATATTTTAAAAATATTTTATAAGTCAAAAAATTATTAATATTTAAAGTAATTTTTATTATTAATAAAAAATTTAAATTAATCTTTGAATTAATATCTAATAATTAGTTATCAAAATTTTAATTTAACTACTAATTACTTATATTTTATATTAATCTTTTAAAAATTAATTTAAAATATAAAATATTAGTAGCTAAAATCTGATAAATAATTTATATACCAATTTAAAATTTTTATAAATTTTTATTAATAATAATTTATTTTAAATACCAATAATTATTTTAGTTTTAAAAAATATCTAATTTAGTTAATATAATGATTAATTATTTCTGATATTTAAATTTAATTATTATTTAATAATTTTTTTATAGTTTATATTATACTCATACCCATATTTTTCTTATTATATGACAAAATTTTGGGTTAGCGTATTTAAGGCTTCATTGTCCAAATTATAGAAATAGATTTTTTTTATTACCAAAGTTGGGTCAATATGGGTTTGCTTCTTTTGACTCTTGAGTGTTTCTTTTTGCAACTGCATAATTTCTATATGCATTTTCATGAGTGACTATAATATCAAATTACCTCTGAACCTCGTATTGTATGCGTTGTTCTTCTTTCTTGTTTTTCACTCTTCTCTCACTCCCCTCACTTAAGGGTTAATCCAGCAGTTAATTAAATCTGGAGGGTTAGATTAGTGTTTTCAATACACTTTGATGGTTAACTTACTTTTAAAAAAAAATTAAAAATAAAACAAAAAGTTAAAATAATTAAAAAAATTGAACTGAATCATTTTGTTACCTTTGTATACAATACTCTAAATTTGTTTATCGAATTTTTCAATTTATATAATCCGAAAATCTGAGAATGACTTTCAAATTACACTATTTATGAGTTAAATTTAAAAAAAAAAATTATATTTTAAATTGTTTAATTTAAATACAATTTTAATTTATAAGTTGTACACTAAAAAAATAATCACTTTTTACTTCCAAGTCTTACCATAAAAATAGATTACAGAATTCAAAATAAATTTTAATACAAGAATTTACGCTGGTCGAAACAAAAAAAATCAAAATCCAAACAACTAGTAACCTTTAAACTTAATGATCTTCACCTCAATTCAAATAGTGTATCAAAATCTACTTCTAAATACATCCACCTCTTTCGGTGAGCTCTCCACACCAGTCTCACTAAAAACCAATATGTCTCCTCCATTGCCATACAATCCTTTTCACGGGGTGCAAGTGGAAGTTATGGAGGTGCAAAAAGAATCATCCTAGTAGTTATAATATTTCAACAAAGTCCATTTGTTTTGAAGCCTAAGATCAGGATGAAAGAAAAGTTCACGAAGAAAGAAAGAAATAGGCAGATTCTTCCTACACCATATCAATTAAGAATGCACCCAATAATATTATTTGAAAAGACTTATTTGTCCTTAATGATATAAAACCCTACATCCAACAACACTGTATTTGTACCCAACCCATTAGCACTGAACACTGTATGAACCATAAAACTCTACACCCAACAACATTGTATTTGCACCCAACCCATTAGCATTGAACATTGTATGAACCACTAAACTTGTTGCACCGTAGCAGCAACGGAGAGGAAGATGGCTGCGTAGAGAGAAGGATCCATCACTGAAGAAGAAGTGAGAACCATTGTCACTGTTGCAAAAAAAAAAAAAAATCACTACACCATTGCCATTGTTGCAACTCACTACACCACCACCACTTCCATTCAAAACCCACACCACATTAACACAACACTCCTATGTAGCATTTCAAAAAAGATAAAAGCTTCAAAACGAACACCACAGTAACATAACACTCCTTTGTAGCATTTCAAGAGAGTTAAGGACAATGTTGGATTTTAAAATTTATGTTGGGTACATGTTTTAAATGATATGGTGCAGGGAGAAACTGCCAAAGAAATAATGTATATTAATTTTTATAAAGTGACTCAAGACATAGAGTTTGGGCTTTGAGTCCGAATATAATTGAATAATAATAGAATTAAAGGTTTGTTGGTTAACGTGAGAATATACATATGATGATACCTAATACCTAATGAAAACTTACATTTGATGGAGATTGAGAATTAAGAGCAATAGGGTTCTGTCTGTCTCTGCAAATAAATGTTAACGTAATTGCCAAAAGATAGATTGGGACAAAAGAGATAAAGTAATTGCTCAAGTAGGATCACTCATGGATCAAGGTAAGTGCCTATTCCTGTGAGAATCATGATGTGATAAGATCTATATGTGAACATGAATGTATGCGTTCATAATCATGTTTTAATTCCTCAAGTAATAACAATCATCTGCCATCACATAAAAAAAATATTATTAAAAAAATAAAAAAATATGGGGGGATTAAACCAAAATTCATGTTACATAGGTAGACTATACCTATTCATAAAGAATTTTAAGAACAAACTAAATGGAAGGCTATTATACCAATGAAAAGATTATTTATGAATAAATCCTAAATTAGCCAATTTATCAGCACACGCATTCCCTTCCCGAAAAATATGAGTAACCCTAAACCTAATTTTCCCACTACAATTAAGACAAATATTTCATCTATTATGAAGCATCCAAGGAACATTTGTCCTAGCAGTAAACGCATAACAAATCAAAATAGATCACATTCCAGCCTGACATTAGTAAGCCCCATCTTTTGAGCTTCCTCCATAGTATGTATAACCCCATAAAACTCAACAACTAGAGTAGTCTGAACTTTAAGAAACGCATAAAAAACTCCAATAAATTCCCCCAGACTCCCACAGAAAATACCTCCATGAGTAGAAAGACCAAGATATCCCCTAGCAGCCCCATCAATGTTAATTTTAATCCAGTCTGGTGAATGAAACTCCCATCTATCAGGAAGAGAACCAAAAAACTTGAGCATGTTGAAATTGAAGGAAAGAAGAACATACGCCATATCATCCAAATAGAAAAAGTTATCACAACAAGCTTAATCAATTTAACCAAAGGAAAGAAGATCATCCTTATTAGAGAAATTAGAAGTAGGAAAATTGTTTCGAACTCAACTCCAAATATGCAAAGCATTAGAACATTCAAAAAATAAATGCTTAATAGATTCCTCGTGTTTTTCACAAAGCGTACATATAGAACAAATATTCAAACTTTTATTTTGAATATGATGATATGTAAGAAGTCGTCCATGAAAATTTTTTCCAAATGACAAGAGTTTTGGAAGGCGGAATATATGAAGACCAAATAAATTTACCCTAACCATAGGGAACTCTTGGATCCAAGAAAAAAGTCCTAGCCGATTTAAGAGTGAGACAACCAGACTCATCTAGAATCTAATTAGGAATATCGTGTTCCTCCCCAACCATGATATGACTAAAAAGATGAGACATCTACTGTAAAGACAACAGAATATTCCAATCACCACATGTCCAAAATTGAGAGATTGCATCTGGAATACTAGCACCATCAAATAATCCTGCAATATTTGCTAAAAAAAGTAGTAGCACACCATTTATCATTCCATAAATTAATAAAAGAACCTATACCAACAGTTCAATAAATATAATAAAGTATAGTAGAATAAAACTGCTTAATTCCAAGTCAAAGAGAAGAGCATCTATAAAACATTTGAAACTCGTATTTTGATTTAAGAACCTTGACTTTCAAGAGCAAAGACCAAGGCCTGTTGCTATAAGCAAAGTTCCAAGCAAGCTTAAAAATATATGCATTATTTTCATGGTGAAGATTAATAATTTTCAAACCTCCATTCTTATGGGGAGAACAAATCGTATCCCAATTAATAGTAGCTATACCTTTTTTCAGAATATCACTAGTCTAGATCAAATTTTGACACCACTGCTCAACTTTCTTAAGAAGTGAAACAGACCATTTATAAAAATTAAAACTATAAGCTATAAGACCCGTAATCACCGTATTGACCAACTAAACCTGATCCATCATGCTAAGAGATTTACCTTTCCAAGAAGCTAGCTTCAATTTTACTTTATCAGCCAAAGGTTGAAGAAAACGACTCTTTGGACCACCAACAAAGATATGCACTCATAAATAAGTGAAAGACAAACAACCATGACTACAAGAAATAATACGCTGAATTTTGGTGACAAATCTTGTAGAATTATCTATGGTGAAAAAACTACTCTTAGAATTATTAACATATTGACCAGAGAAATCACCATATTTTTTAAGAAAATTACTTAAATTTCTAAGAGACTTATTATCCGCCCTACAGAAAATAAAAATGTCATTCACATATAAAATATGAGATAGAGTGAGAAAACCTTGCGGACTAGCCATATGTAGAATCTTCTTATCATTCACAAGCTTTTAGAGACCTATACTAAGAACTTCCTCTGCAAGACAGAAAAACAGAGGAGACAAAGGATCACCTTGTCTGACACCTCCACTACAAGGAGAAAAATCCATCAAACTGTCATTTATTCTGATAGAAAACATAACTGAACGGAGAATAGTACTAATCCAACCAACAAACGAGGGGTAAAAACCAAAGCGTGACAAAACTAATAGTAAAAACTTCTAACTAAGAGTGTCAAAGGCTTTGTGAATATCAACTTTGTAAGTCGCGTTGCCTCTACGAGCCTTTTTAGAAAGCAAATTAATAGCTTTAGAAGCAATACCAATACAATCTTGAATGTGTCTGCCTTGTACAAACTCATACTGATTAGGAGAAACAATTCTCGTAGCCACAACTATATTATTGTTATTAAACTTTATTTTAGGTTTGATCATGTTAAAATATAAATAAATAATGGAACCTTTTAATAATAATAATAATATTTAATTACACATTTTACCACTCAATTATTCCATAATTTTTACCACTTTAGTTTTTTTTCGAATTTTATTATATGTAAATTTTTCCTACATTTTAGGAATATGTTAAAAATTGTAATAACTTAGAAGAAGACATTTTATCAATAAATTTTTCAAAACAACATTGTTTTATTACTAACTAATGAGAAAAGTGTACAGGTTAGAAATATGATATTAAAATGTGCAGAATATAAACATAGATTATAAAATATCAGAAATTTAAAATTTAATAATAGAATGTAGAAACAAGTAAATGATAAAATATATAACTTACTAACACTTAAGTAGTTAAACATGCTATTAACTCCAGTAATATAAATTAAATCAGTATTTGCACATAAAATTGAAGATTAACAATTTGATTTAGTCCCTAAAGATATACATAATTAAAATTAGTTCTCAATATTATAATTTAGGATGAAATAAACTTAACATCAAATTGATTTTCAAAATTATATTTTTATGATAATTATCTGTGTAGTTTATATAATAGGCAGAGAGAAAAGTTGCACAAGACATTCAGAAAAATAATGTCCACCTCTACAGATTGTCTCGTGGTGAATATGATAGGTTGGAGCGAGTTATGATTTTTGAGGTCTCTTCTTCAGCTCCTAATGACGAGTCAAGTTTGAGTTTGATATTTCCACCTCTCTACCACGAAAAGTGGAAGAGAGCTTGCAAAAACTTATCAGGAGATTGCACATCCGAAGAAACATGGATCATAACTGAGCGTAAGCAACTCATGACATAAATTATTTTGATATTTTAATGAAGTTTGATTTTGATGTTGAAATTTGCATTAAAATGTTTGTTTTGTAGGATGACTTGGTGGAGCAAAGCTCTTCGGGAACATTCGCTGCACAAGGACGTGAAGACATATTAGTGGTTGCCATTGGTCGTCCAGAGCCTCTGGAACGTGTTCGTGGTACTGGACGAGGGATAAGCATTAGGTCATTCTTTGGTAATCTAGCTCAACATGTTACTTTATCACAACTCAGTGAGGCCGACAAGAAACTTCTCAAAGGTGAGTTTAAGAAGGACCCATTCTCAAAGATACAATTAATTGCACCCAATGTAACTTATTTGTCCCACCACTATTTAATTATGATATAAAATATATCTTATAGTTGTCTTTTAATTTGTAATATCCACATCAATCGAAAAACTATGAGTATGCATATTATGTAATGAAGCACATGCAATTGTCTGGATAATATTGTCTGCAGTTGTCTGGATAATATTGATATGCATGTGATTGTTATTAACGAATGGAGTAAAATTGATTAATGAATGACTTTATTTAAAAATTGTATGCAATTGTTTGGATAACAATGATATGCAAGTAATTGTTATTAATGAATGTAGGAAAATTGATAAAGCAATCGTTTTGATGACATAAAAAGTCTGATTTATTGTGACGGGTGGTAGAAATATTTGTCATAAAAAACTATTCATTATGACGGTTTTGATGAGAACCATCATAGTAAGACGTACTTTCTATGACGGTTGTAGAAATACCAGCCATAAAAAGTTTTGTCTAAACCTATAATAATAGTTATTTTGAACATTTTATGACGTTTTATAGACAACACAGTCATAGTAAGTCAACTTACTATGTCAGTTTTTTAACCAATATAGAAAATATAAAATTTTTGTATCATTAAATTTATATCGCTATCAAAACCGTTATAAAAAATCATGTAAAACCGTCATAAAAAAGTCTCTTTTACGTATAAGATAAGTCTTTAAAACTTAAGAATAGAATGCAATTCCAATTTTTTTTTATACATTATTAAAACAAATATTCTGTTTCTCTAAAATAATATTAACATTATCCAGAGTTTATGCTGTGTGCAATACTTTCGAAATAAATATGTTCTCCACAGTACTATATACTCTCTTTAATACTAGCCTCACTTGGTTTATCAAATAAGGGATAAATTTATAAATAGTAATAAATAATCTATCAATTTTCACTGTTAAAAATTATTAGATTCTGAAAATACGATCATTAGATTCAATTCAATATGAAAGTTTAAGAAAAAACTCCAATGGGGGAAATAGTTTACTTCATTGATTTATATATTTTCAAAGTAATTAACTTTGGATGATTAGTTATGTGATGTTACTTTAGAAAGAATTTTTTAAGAGTGTATTGGATAATACTTTTATAAATTATGTGATCTCTTAATTTGAATAATATGAATATTTCTTTCAAATTGCTGAATATATTTTCGAGGAATAAAAAAAGACACTCAATTTTTTTTATTGGTTAAATTTATTAAAATATAAGTTTGAAAAGGGATGTATCAAATGAGACATAATATTACAATTTTTTTTAATTTTTAAAATTTGAATGAAATACTAGACTATGTTTCTAGTATTTGTCTTTGTTTCTATGATAAATGTAATTCGTTACATGAATATTTTAAAAAAGAAGAATATAGGTCAAGGGATGGCAAATAAAGGCCCAAGAAAACTATGGGCCACATAACCCGAAAGCCCGTGAGGCGGGAAGGGTGAAAGAATGAATAGCAGAAAAAGTCTCATCACCGAATCTATCGTTTCTGCGATTTCTATCTTTCGGTCTCAGTGTCTGTCGAGTGTTTGTTCACTGAAACAAAAGCCATGTCTCCGGGACCCGTTGTTGATGCCGCCGCCGATACCGGAGCCGAGCCACAAGTTCTCTCCGTCGACGATGCAGCCCTGAAGAAGAAACCTCAACCCCAGGTTTCCCCATTTCCGCTCCGTTTCCTTTCAATTTTTCACTTTACTTTCTCTCTCATTCGCTTCCACGATCTGTTTTCTCTCAGGAAGATGATGCTCCCATCGTAGAGGACGTCAAGGACGATGAAAAAGACGAAACCGAAGACGAGGATGAGGATGAGGACGATGACAAAGATGACGCCCAAGGTCCTACTTTTCCCTTCTCGTATCCTTTTTTTTTCTTAATCAGCATGTTTATATTTATTACTGTTAACATGAATTAATGGATTTATCTGTATGTAGATTTACAATTTTACATCTGAGAGTTGTAGGTTTTTTAGCCTTGTAGACCATCGTTTTAATGCTAGGGATTCATTTGTTGACAACAAACTTAATGTGTCAACTTTTCACTGTGTTTGGTCATATTTCTGTGCTTTGGGTTCTTATATACTTTTGAGATTTCTCTTTCAATGAGAAAAACAATGAGTTTCATAGGCATACATGACTAAAAAAACAACCAAAACGAAATCATCTTTAACTAATGATAACTCTCAAGGTAGTTATTTTAGAAGTTATCAAACTCGCCCTACATAGGCATACATGCATTATTTGTGTCAAAAGGATTGAGCTATGCAGTTGTATATTATTTTGCAGTGCTATAAAGGTTAGGGCTATAGTTATAGGGTTTGGCCTGAAGAAAAATGCAGTGTGCTTCTTTTTATTGTGCCTTCAGCTGCAACACTATCTGTTGATCTATTCTCTTGGATTAATGTATTTTTATGATGCAGGTGGTACTGAGGGTTCGAAGCAGAGCAGAAGTGAGAAGAAGAGCCGAAAAGCAATGTTGAAGCTGGGACTGAAACCTGTTACTGGTGTTAGTAGGGTCACAATCAAGAGGACAAAGAATGTGAGTCATTGTATATATAGTTGTTTTTTCTGTAATCTATCGGAGAGGTGGATGGCTTTTAACCAGATTGTTTTATGCTTTAGGTTCTTTTTTTCATCTCAAAACCTGATGTCTTCAAGAGTCCAAATTCTGAGACCTATGTCATATTTGGGGAGGCAAAAATAGAGGACTTGAGCTCTCAGTTGCAGACACAGGCTGCTCAGCAGTTCAGGATGCCAGATGTGGGATCTGTGCTGGCAAAACAAGATCAAGATGCTGCAGCTGCAGTGGCACAGCCTGAAGAAGAGGAGGAGGTTGATGAAACTGGTGTCGAGCCGCATGACATTGATTTGGTGATGACCCAGGCAGGAGTTTCTAGAAGCAAGGCTGTCAAGGCCCTCAAGACTCACGACGGAGACATTGTTGGTGCTATCATGGAGCTCACTACTTAGTTTCTGTTTATGTTCTATTTATAGTTGTTGATTTTTGGGGATGATTTTGGAACTAGTGCCATCCTTATTATTGTGGTACTCAAACCATATATCTGGTTCATATGGTTGTGTTTACCTTATAATTTTGTGCTATCTAAGATTTGTGGTACTATATGATGATCAATGATCATATTATTTTGTTGTTTTTATTCATAACAGCCTTCTATGAGCTCTATAATGTGCCTTTAAGGTTTAGAGTTTAGACTTGAGTGTCGCATGTTTAATTCCTGGTATATAAGGTTTGGTTTATTGGATCCATGCCTGCTACTTTTGAAGGCTCATGTCCCAGACCTTTGGAAATGGGATACCATAGATCCAGGATTTTTTGTAGTCTTTGCTGATATTATGCTTGGATTAAATTGAATTATTTTTAAAAATATATGATGTCATTTGTCCATTTAAATGTCTAAAACAAGAAAATCACACTCAAGTAATTATTTCTCGAAGTATTGTTAAACGTGTAATATACTAATATAGCATTTGTCCTCAATGATATCTAGCTTAGAAAAAAAGTATGTTGGTTGTCGATAGCGATGCATTGTGATTGGAAGATTTGGTATTTGCACAAAAGGAAATTGATTGTGGTAACGGTAGTAAATTCTTGCTACACACGACAAGCTATCAATTTGGGGACAAACAGAGAGGACTGATTCACCGACAGGTGAAGACCAGTTTCGCGAACAAAAAGAAAGTAAAAATAGAACAGAAGCAAAGTTACGTGCTCCCTAATGAAGTAGGAGGAAAAAACCCCCCACAAGAAACATGACTTAAAACTTGTATTGCAAATCTTAATTTGTAGCAGGTACTTCCTTCACCAATATTGCTAGCTACTGACCACCCTGCAATTTGTTCTAATCTCTCCAGCATTACCTGTTAAGACACTGATTTGACCCATCTTCACCATTGCATCGGCAAATTTACTTGCCCATTGATAGCCATCCCTGGCATTTTGCTTCACCTGGCTGGCTGTTTCAGCATTAGTTAAGAGAGTCTGGTCAGATGTGAACAGGCCTCGGTTTGATAATATGTCAACATAGTAGCCTACATCTGCAATTCCAGGACTTGAAGGGTTCATTGGAACCACCAAGTTTGGGTTTGTGCTGCCTTGTGGGCATTGCCGCTTCAGCAGTGCTGCATATGAGGGATCTAAACTAGGATCCTTACTAGAAGTGCCACTGAAATTGTACAATCTATTGCTGAAACTTGAGCAATGAGAGCGGCCAATGGTGTGTGCTCCTGCATGAAAGAAGTACGTGCCATTAGCAGATTTAAGCTATAAGAAAACCATATGTTGAAGCTCTTGTATACCTGAGAGGGTGACCATTTCATCTTGTGTTAATCCCTTCCTTGCGAAAAGTTGAGTGAGCTGGTTTACATTGAAGGTTGGAGGTGGTAACTCTGTTCTTGTATCTGAAGCTAGTGAGATTCTGCCATCTCTTCTCCCTGCTGGAACATCATAACCAAGCCCTCCAGCCTGCATGATGCAAGAAATTGTATAGGTTCATTTCCTTGCTTTCAGAAATGTTTCTAGAGCAAAGTACACACACACTTACTAACTCCACACTGTCTCTTGCTGCAAATGCCACAATGTCTGCACAAGAAACAATTCCTGGACACACTGCTTCAAGTTGAGCCTTGGCATGATCAATGACTTCGTACCGAAGACTTGGTTTATTTGCGGGAGAGTCTTTCTCTGCAGTGTTAGAGGGAGTGGAATCAAGAAGCACTGATGCATCACACCCCTAAAATTAACAAATCGGTTAAAGTTTTTACTAAAGAAAAGCGTGAGTAGCAAATTTTACTGTTAAGTAAAGGTAATAGATAAATATCAAATGGCTTCATATAATCACTTACTCTAATAAAGCAATCATGAAAATGCATTCTTACAAGCCCAGCAGCAATTCCAGGATTATTACTAACAGCTTTTCTGACTTCATCCTTAACAATGAACTCAGCCATGCCACATGAGTAGCTGTAAAACCCAACTTGCAGTTCACAATGAGCATTTTGATTCATCAAATATACGACCAACACTATAGTTATACATTTAAGCATTGTTGACCTCATTTTCTCTTTAAGAATGTTTTACTTCTAAGTAAGCTCACGACATAATTGTAGCCTATTTATACATGAAGGACAATGATTAAGAGGATTGTTCTGCCCTTAGTGCCAAGTGATAGGGCAATAAGCTGGAATATTATTATAATTTGATCATCAAGAATTCAAGTGATTGGGGTTATAAGAAACGACAAGTAGAACCAGTTATAGCACACTACCAATGTAGTGGTTTGATAATGCCCCTTCTCAAGATTTCACGCGGTGATAGGATGAGGAATACGTGCGTAAATCAATTCTAGTTGACTTGAGTGCACGTAAATCCAAATTGGTTGTTAAGTTGAATGGTTAGAAAATATAAATAACAGGCTAAAAAATTTTGGTTGCAAAGTTACATGCTAGGTCTAGGTGGTAGTTGTTACAGCAACTTTTATATTCCTGGAAAGAAGGCGTCAATTAGGAAGAACGATCTACTGATTTTAGCTTTCAATATCCAAAACAAATATATAGTCACATTTTAAGATTAATTATATGTTCTAAACCACTATTTTTCGTGAATTGATGTCTTAATGAGATTAGGTGTAACTTTGTTCGTGATATAATGGTGATTTGAACATGGAACGACCTTTTGAAAGTTTTGTTTATTCAATTAATCTATTTATTTACATTGGGTTTGGATATCCATTAAGAGCAGATTTAAGGTAACCAAAGGATGTCATGGTCACTTCCAAATTTTTTGAATTCCTTTTAGTTTTCATATATAAAATGTTTTTTGGTCCGTATTAGAAGCGCAACGTTCAACTATTACAATAGCTATAATAATTTCGAAAATTGAGTTCGTTTACATTGAGAATGTGACGACTCGCAGTATTGAAACGAATTCAATTTGATACCAATGCTTACAAAATGTTGCTAAAATTCTTATTTTCAGTCCATTTTAAAATCAATAAAAAAAAATACTGTTGTTGGAGAACTCTGGTTCAATTTCAAAATTAAGAAAACAAAGAGCACTTAAATAAAGAAGATGAAAGCAGCCACAACACTAAAATGAAATAATTTTAGCCCGTTTAAATCATTTTTTGGTACGCCCGTTATAATCATTAATTCACCATGGTAAAATGCCTTCAAATAATTAAAAGCCAAAATACTAAATGTGCAACAGAAACTCACTGACTAAAGCACAGACATTTGTTGCACCAAAAAAACTAATCACATGATGCACAAACATGTTATATGTACCATTTATTAGTTGGTACATGACAAATGTACAAGTCCCAAGTGTCAAAACTCTTTCGGGACAAAAACCAAAGATCCCGTCCGATTGCAAGTACTTCAATTCATAAATTCACATTTTGTTAAACAGCATTCTTATGCATCAATCAAGCAGCTTCTTAGAAAAATAACGTGAGAATGGAAAAGTAATTAGTAACGTAGCTAACAAATTATACAGCAAACAATGTCAAAATATTATTTGGAAGTAAAAAAAATAATCATCAAGATCCCTATGGTCGATTAATTTGAAGCAATTTGGCAACTTGATTTTTTAATCACTTGCCCTTATTTATAAACATGTGCAAGTGAGCAGGTACACAATAGATAAACATAAAGTCCGGCATCCTTATACACAAACAGAACAAAGACTGATAAGACCAAATTATGTAACATACCGTCTGATAAAGATAATAAGAAAATCTAATCCATAAACATTATTCAGTCCAGTTCTCAAGTATAAACATTTATTGAACCAAACTCATCACGGTTTCAAAACAGCCTACAAGCTTTTCTCCACATGTTCCCAATCAGATGAGAAGCCATCGGAGTAATAGTTAGGAAGTTGAAACTCACTAGTTCTGCAAGGCTGAATTTCTTGACTGTCCTCCAAATCCTGGTGAAACTCCTGTTTGTCCATGGCAATGTAGGAGCCGAGATGCACCATAGCAGAATTTTCATGGACATCCAAACCTTTACCCTCAGATATTTTTGCAATTGTTGTGTCATCCATATCTTTGTCAGCAGATTCAACTCCATCTAATTGTTTCCCTTCTAAAGAAATAGAACTTGAACCTTCCCGCCGGGATTTAAGAATATGAAACCTAGCCACAACAGATGCCTCATCAGTACTATTTTTTTCAGGAAAAGGAGAACCTTGGCAGAAATTGACTGCATATTGTTTATCACTCTCTCCAGGTGATGACTTGTCTGCCATGTCTAAAGGGTCTTCTGGGTTGGTAGTATCAATGCATGACAGGTCAACCACCCGGGCTTTGAGAACTTGGTATCTGGCCATCACAGAAGATTCATCATTTCTTCCAGGTGTCGTTGCACTATTAGGCTTGTTCACATCAGTAAAACAATTCAAGCATGATGAACCACGGTTTGGATAATTGTGCACTTTAGTTTCAGAACTCTGATTTTGGCTCAAAGTCGGAACTACCTCAGATTTTGATTCATTCTCCATCTCTACAAAATTTATATAAGATGAAATAAAAATCAAATTTCCATGAACTTTATAAGAATGAGGAATATTGAGATAAAGAAAAAATGTCGACCTCTTTCCTTGTAAGAGTGATTATCCATTTCAATCTTAATTTGATTGTAGCGAGCCTTGTAATAAACGGAACATAGTTCAGCTTCAGCTTCAAGCCACAGATTCTTATATAACGCAGTCTGAGGATCTGCTCCTTCATCATCGTGGAAATTCTCATTAAGAGTCCTCTTTAGATCCTATCAAAAGGTATGGCAACATTAATTAAATATTTCCCTTCTGCTTTATTTTTCCCTCTTTCCAATTGACAACACGCATTAGTAAATTGAGAGTAATAAAACTATCTGAAATACCTTCGTTATGTCACCAGTCTTTGTCATTTCTGTAGTCTCCCTTCTTGAGGAAATTGAATCTGAAAGCTTCCAAAGTGGTTTCGCAGACCTGAAATGCAAGTTTGCCTCCGCAACAAGTGGATTCTCAACCTTAGAGATCTCTGGTCCAATCTTGGTTGATGGTAGCCTCTTGAAACTTGCATTCTGAGAATATATTCAGAGAACTTACAAAAGTAATGCAAGGCTAATAATTTGTCACCCACATAAAAAACGAAAAATACCACCTTAACTATCTTGGAACAAAAAAAGAGAAGCCTATATTTTCTCCTTCCACAAAATGGACCTTGACACAAGATGAATTAGGAGAACAATTACATGCGACTAAGCGACTTCTACATCTATGAATATCTCTTTCATCATTTACATTTTATGCAGTATAAATGTGTTAATTTTGTTATTTGTTTCCTTCTGTTGAGATTTAGTCTTGGGTTTAATGTTTAATTTAAAGTTGAAAAATCGAGCGCAGATTTTGTTTTGAAGTAAAGACTAGATATATTTGGTATATTTTTTGGAAAACTAAACTGTATACCAACATAGTTTATTCACAATCTGTCTATAGAGAACAGTGCCTATGACATAGTGAAACCAATTCTATCCTCTTCCAAATCCCTGCAAGCTTAGCATTCCTCTACTCAATCCCAGCAAGCTAAGCATCATATCAAAATAATTTTTTCTTTTTGCTAATGATTCTCTATATTTCATTATCAGGTACCAGGTAAAGCACTCTTAGGGTATGTTATCATTCAGTATTATCCAAATCACATCACAGGGAAATCGCATTAAAATCATCGCAAGCACAGGAACATTCTCATATAGCCAAATTATTGTTAAATTATAATTGTCAACACCTGAGACAAAACATATATGTGCGTGTAAAAATTTTCTTCCACTCAAGTCATGAAAAAGTGTTTACTATCCATTATAGAGCTGCTTTGTTATTGAATATAAGAAACAAGAACATACCTGGTGAAACTCTTGCAATTCTCTAGCACAGTTAAACGTTTCTGGCTGATTGAAAAGACATTCCTGTGCAGGGGCAGCACTCTTTAAAGCACAAGTATTAAGATTACTGATCACATCTTTAAGGGCATTGCAATCTCTCTCTTTCAATACACAGACATCATTTTTGCAATGGTAAAGGAGCAACTCTGATAAATTTTGCATAGTATTAACCAGTATTTGGACATTTAATTTTTCAGTTGTTACTCTCCCAGCTGTATTTACAGGTGTAGTTGTGGTATCTACTACCAAAGGTGTAGTAGCGGTATCTACAACTGAAGAAGGTGTAGTAGTTACTACCGAAGAAGTTGTAGTAGTGGTATCTACTACCGAAGAAGTTGAAGTAGTGGTATCTACTACCGAAGAAGTTGAAGTAGTGGTATCTATTACCGAAGAAGTTGAAGTAGTGGTATCTACTACCGAAGAAGTTGAAGTAGTGGTATCTACTACTGAAGAAGTTGTAGTAGTGGTATTTACTACCGAAGGTGTAGTAGTGGTATTTACTACCAAAGGTAAAGGCACGTGCGCAGGGTAAGATGAACCATGTCCCAAGAATTTATTCACATAGCATCCAGCCTTTGCATCACCTATGCATGAAGTGTGCTGTTTTTGTGACATCAATTTGTTTCTCTCTGCAACATGATGCTCCATGAGAGAAGATCCAGAACGAGAATTGGTTGCCTTGGCTGGTGGCACACTATTTCCCTTCATTTTGGTAGTATCCATAAATTGAAGCCCAAAATCACAGTTAGGCTTAAATGGAAAAGGTCCACCATTCTCAGCACTACCCGACTTGCAATCTTCATAAGCAAAATTTGTTAATGGAAATTTGCTTGGAGAACCCACAGAACATGTTCCTTGATAGACAAATTCAGTTTGCATTTGATAGCCATTGGAATTCTCAGCTGACTTTTTTGTATTGTTTTCTGTATTAAGCAGGTAAGTCTGAGACTCCTGAATGACAGGAACAAAGCTGCTTTCTTTTTTGTGTACATATTCTTGAGGCAGGACTGCAGAAGGTTCAAAATATGAAAAGCGAGCAGCTGAAGCTCCCTTCCAGCAAGGCGAGTCTTCAGCAGGATTGCATCGGTCACCACCCTCAAAAGATTTCTCAACAATATTGACATCTTCAATAGTACCATGTCTTAAGCTTAAAGCATTCATATTGGCATGAGGGGTTTGATATTCAGTCCTTCCTCTAAATATATAATCAACATCATCCATCGAAACAGACTTGTCTGGAAGCATTGCTTTGTTTGACGGGGAAGGTTCATTTGTCCCTAGATGCACACGGATATGACTTGGGTCAAAGTAACCAGAGATTCCAGGACACGGCCTGACAGAAGGCTCCTTTGCATTACAGAAATTGCTGCGCACAAAACGTTGATCTGGTATAATATCATCAATATTCCTATTTGTAGTCAACCCTGTTCTAGGCATCGAAGAAACTGTATCAACCCTGGATGATTTATCAACATGTCTAAAGTGCTTGTCATATGAAGCAATGTTAGACAGGTGATTGTTCCCTGAATCAGGGACTACTTTCAAAGGGGCCTCATGACAACTTTCTACAGACATTGAAGGGGACTGCAGAACAGATGCACCTTGAAATTCAACTGGCATGGATTTGACAGTTCCCCACCAGCTAGATGTATCAAGTAAGGGATTTGGAATTGCAGGTACATTGTAGTTTTCCCGATCAATACTTTGTGAAACCTCACCATTAACAGAGTCCATCATGTTTGCTGCATGGAATAAAAAAAAACAGTATTTTCAATATAAAAGATGAAAAATTGATTTCTCATTTACCACCATCCAACTAAAATATTTTTTCTCATACTTTAATTTTCTGAAATTTAGCTAGAAACAAAATAGCATTAAGTATTGTTTTAATAATGAAACAGAGGCCATGCAAGAAAACTCAGAAATCACACACATTACGTAAACAAAATCCACAGACAGAAGAAATTGAAAAAAACAATAACAACACAAGGGAAAACAAAACAAAATACCGTGGGTCTGGTTCATTATTTTTTTAATCAAGTCACAAATATCTGTTTCCTTTGACGAGAGATCGCTGCTCCCAACTCCAACCTGTTTCCCTTTACCACTGCCATTGAACTCGCAAAACCTGTCCCTGGAAACACCTTTTTGACCAGAAAACCCTAATTCATGTAAGTTGTTAGCCTCCTTGTTAGGCTCCTCCAGAGAGGGCCAATCGGAAGAGGGAGTCATGGAAGACCAGTGATAAGGTGGCACCGAAGAAGCGTGATCATGAATTGCAGAAGCCACAGGGTACTGTTGGGCTTCAACAAAACTTGATCTTGCGGCATAGGGAGGAAATTGAGGGAACTGAGCAGCGGAATCCAATTCTCTAACGGGGTTAGAAAAGAAATCGTACCCGTAAGTTTGATAGTGAATTGGAGGCGCAGTGTCTGCGGATTCAATTGAATCTGAGTGAGTAGCTGAATCCGTCAACTGAGACGACATATCGGAGGAAGCGTAAGGATTGACACTAAACGGCGCCGCAAAAGCGGATAAACTTGAAGCTGGTGAGAAGAAATATGGCGAATCGTGATTCGATCCCCCGACACCCTTCATCGCTTGCTTGCAAATTAAGCTGCTATGAACGATCGATCCAGACGCCAATTAACTATAGTTACTGGTGGTGTAGAAAATGAGAGCTTTTGCAAGTTGTGACAGCAAAATTCAGATTTTTATAACAAAACTGTTACAAACTGAAGATTTTTATAACAGAAATGTACTGAAAAGATAACAGTATGAGAAGAGATAAACACGGGATTACAACTGCAACTGAATTTGTAAATTATCTTTAATATTAAATTAAATAAAAGTATATATTTTAGTATCAAATTGTATTAATTTAATTTAATTTCAAATTTTGTAAAAAGGATGAAGTTTGTTTCATTTACCTATTATATTTATTATTGATTACTATTTTATACCTTATACACTTATACTTATTATATTTAATATTTAATTATATTTATATCATAATAATGTAATATTAAATTTATATCATAATTTATTATTTTTATTTAAATTTTTTATTGTATTAAAGTTATTTTTGAGTTATTAATTAGTGGATGTTGTTTAATGGTTTTTGTCATTAAATTTGACCCGAAAGTCAAAATATAATCAAAATCTTTGTATTTAATTATAGATTTTTTTTACCGATTTATTTAAATACAATAAGATTTTAACAAATTTATTAATTATTTTGTAGTACATCTAAATAAATCAATATATAGTTACTCAAAAATTTTAAACTGAATAAAATAAAATAAAATCTTTCTATAAAATCTAATTCAACTTTAAAAAATATATGATTATCTATATATAATATAAAATAAATATAAATCAATATTTAATTTATTATTACATATAAAATATAATTATAACTCAATATTTTATTAATAAAAACATAATAATGTATAATAAACTCTTTTTTATACTTAGATAATTGCGAGCTCTTTAAAAATTATCCAAATGTAAATTTTTAAATTAATTATTTATGCTTAATAATGTGAAGGAACAATTTACGTAATTAACTTTTAGATTTTGTGTTTTTTTTAAATCATTTTGGATAATCTAAATAACTTAATTTTCAACCATATCTTTGATATTCTTACTTATTTTTGGGATGATTTCGTGTGCATAGTGAAAAATTAGTTAGGACTTTATTCACACACTTCATAATTATGTTCTGCCAAGAAATTTTATATGGATGAGTAGAATTTCACCTGCCAAAACTCTTGTGAGGTGGTGGAAGTTGTTTCATAATAAAATATAAGGATATTAAATTGGGGTTAGTATGTGTTTAATAGTCCTGTAACCTGTAACCGTGCACACGGTATTCTATAACAAAAATTACTATACCTAAATAGACTATATAATTATCTATAAATAAAATAAATATTACATAATAAATAATAAACAGTTAATAATTAATAATAACTAAAAATATATACAAATAATTTTTGTTTATAAATAAATTAGATAATACAAAATTATAAATTACATTCTCTCTCCATTCTTATCTACATCTACAAATAAATCAATAAAACATTGACAAATGAGGGAAGTACATGAAGTCACCTTCTAGTCATATACAGATCTTCTCACCCTCTTCATTTTCTCCTTTACCAAAAGTCTAATCTTCTCTATTCCCTCCAAAAACTCTGATTTTTCTCTCTTCCTCTACTTTGCTTTTTCTTTCATCCATTTGCCAAAGTGCACACATTCTCATTGCGATATAGCACAAATTTGTGTCTTAAACAATTTATTTTTTTACGTGTATTATTTAACATTATTTATATTAGTATGTTTAGTTTATTTATTTATTCGTATTTATTTCTTATATAATAATATTTAATTTATAATTTATTTATTTATTTTATTGAAAGAGTGTATTTGGTATTCCTCCCTCGTACTTATTTAGTTATTATTCTTAAATAAGTTTAAAATTATTTGTATTTAAATTTGTAATTTGTATTATTTTGAAGGTTAATGACATTTATTATATTATTATGCTTGAGTTAATTTTTTTCAAAAAAATAAAATGTCATTTCTTCGTCTATTTTTAAATTTCGTAGACAATTTTTTTATGGTATTTGACATTTTAAATTTTGTTTTATTTTTTTATTACAGTTTACAAATTGTTCATAGAGAATAAAATATTGAAAAGTGACGAATTAGTAGTACACAAATTATAAGTTAAAAAAATAATGAATTAATTTTCTCCATAACATGTACATTACAATAATATGAACTAATTTCCATAAAAATTATAGAGGTAAATTCGAATCTTGGCCACCAACTTCCTGTTGTAGGTCCACCTCCAAAAATAACTTGCACTAATTACTGTAATTAAAAGGTTAAATTATGTTAAAAAGTATAATTCATTATATTATAGAAAGTACAAATGATAGCATATTAATACAATCAAATAGTATTGATAGAAACAAAAACAAATTGTAAAATCCCCAAACATGTATGCCTAACAACATCAAATAATTAATAAATGACTAACTACTTAATAATCAACAATATAATCACAATCAACATTACATAATATTAAAACAAAATAAATAAAAAATAAAAAATCATGAAATAGTTTTATGAATTTAATGTACTAATCATTGTTATAGCTTAAGCATATGTAACCATGTCAACACATTATAAATGTCAGATAATGAATAAAAATTTAAAAATAGTATGTATAGAGTAATGCCTACCACAAATACAATGAAATCAAATAAGATAACTAAACATAATAACAATAAACATAAACATTAAAAGAAATAAATTGTTCTATTTTCAACCAAGTGAAACCTTGTCTTACGGGGAAAGATAATAACTAATTGTTCTGAAATAAAACACAAAAAATAAATAGTTCTTTCGTTTCAAACCAACAAAAACGATTATCCTAAAACATTAAAAAATATAATTATGCATGCATATTGCAAGTAATGCAGAGAACAAATACAATTAAAAACAATTACACAATTAAACATAATAACAATAATAATAAACAAAAACATTAACACTAATTAACTGATATGGTTTCCAACAAGGTGAAACCTCAAAAAATAAGTAATAGTTATGAAATAAACCACCAAAATTAAATATTTGTCTTCGTTTCAAAGCACGAGAAATGATTATCCTAAAAGGGAAAGAAATAAAATTATCCGCGTTAGGTAACATAATGACTTGTCATTAGTAGCAAAACCCTAATATAAGAAGAAGGGTTTTTGCTATCACATTTAAAAATAATTTTGTCGCGTTCACGGAAAGAATGAAGACGACAAAAATTCTTCCCGCCATTACCAAGTTTAATGGTTCTAGTAGGAAACCTTCATTTTAAAACCTTGCATTCGACCTCCTTCAGTGGTCCATGTAGAGTAACATTTTTGAATCTCCCTTTACGAAGATATTCCACAAATGGATCAGGAATATCCTTCAAGAGCATCCAAATAATAAGTCAACAAAAGGAATAGATTATAAGGCACGACATTTTTTAAAAAAGTAATGGTAAACTCACCAGATAACTTGCATGGACTTATATGTGTTTAATGTGTTTATCGCTTGCATATTTACAAATATGAACTCAAATATGCAACACAAAAGCACATAGAATTTTCTGATTCAACTTTTCTATCAAAAGCAAAATTAAACTGCTAAATTAGACAAATTGGATTACATATTACTCGAAAAAACATATGGATGATCTAAAGAAAAATTATTCATATATAAAACAATTGAACTTATTAAAATTCAATGAAAACTCAAAAAATGAAAAACATCAAGATTTTATATGAGATTCCTTAAAGCACACAAGGATGGTTCAAGATGAAGTAAATAGTTTTGAACTAAAACTTATAGATAATATGAGACAAATTAATCGATGAAAACACTTTAAAATAAAAGAAATAATTAACTGAAACAACATAAATTACACAAGAGTAGAAGGATAAGACACTTATCTCTTGAAGAACTTTGACTCTAGATACCACATGATGGAGTTATTTCTAGTTAAAACATCTTCAATTGGAGGAGAATGCATGTGGAAGGCGAGAGATTTGGTTGGAGGACAAGTTTCTAGGGAGCAGAAAGGGTGGAAAGGTTTTTCTATGAGAGAGGTTCAACCACTCTCTAGGAAGATGACTGGGAATGTAGAAAATTAGGGAGAGGTTATCCTAAAGAGACTAAAAAACAAGTGAGGTGCAGTTTGTGCATCATAACTCTACTGATTTTTACAATGCATCAAAAGTGTTATTTATAACTTTCTTGGTTGGCCATCGGGAGAAAGAAGAACAGGGAAATTCAAATTTGAATCCCCTATATATAGAAAAGTGGTGTATGAAGTGGATCAAATGTGCTCAAAATGCAAGAAGCATGCGCATTTCCCCATGTTAAGACTGACCTAGGGTTTCTCTTGGTTTTTAGTTAGCCCAATTGAAACCCTAGTTAGATTCTATAACCCTAATATAGTACAAGACCCAAATAAATACAAGCCCAAACACTTAGAATACTTGACTCAAATACAAAACTCAAATGTCCTAGACTACTTGTTCTATCTGCAAGCCTTTTTTATTTCTACTTTGTACATTTTATTACACATTAGGGTTAACCCATGTAGCTTAGATCTATTGAGATTAGTGGTAGCCTAATCTTCTTGTATCCTTCAAACTATGCCCTAGTTGTTGATGGCCTAGGTCCTTCCATAAATAATAGTGTTACTAACTTTTCTATTTTAAAGTTCTTTGATATTCAAATGTGACCTCGGAAAAAAGTTAGCTATCGTCAAGTTATTTGGAGGATCTTTGACATTGGTTGGGTGAAAGTTGACACTAATGATGTTGTTAGGGGATATTCTAGTCATGTTGTTTGTGATGATATTTTAAAGGGAAGCGTGGAAAATACATTGAAAGATTCACATCTTACTTGCTATCAATAAATCCTTATATGTAGAGCTTCTAATTGTTATTATAGCTATTAAGATTTTTGTGACTTTAACTTTAATAGTTTGTGGTTGAAATGTGATTATACTTTGAGTTGTAAAGATGTTTATAGTTCTTAAATTGTTCATTGGATTCTTATGTGAGTTTGGGTTGGTCCAATGTTTCTTGCTTATTTTTATTTTATTTTTTCTATTTTTTAGTGCTACTTGAAATCTTAAAATTCATAGTGATGTTTAATTGTGATTTTTATTTTAAAAACATTAAGATAATTTATTAATATAAGACACTTAGGTCAATTTATTAATTTATTATATATATATATAAAACGGTCACATAATTTGTATCGACCAGTTCTCAGACTCGGGCGTTGACCAAAGTCATGGTGGGGTCTCGAAGGCTGGGTCCACTGGGGAGGTTGGCAGGACAGGGCAGAGTCTCGTTGGGCTCACAGATAAGGGAAGTCGAGGAGGGGGCGGCATCAAGGCAGGGCGTGGAGGCCTCGGGCCTCGGCCACCCAACAATAAAGATGGACCGAAAAAGGTGGTTTCCAAGCCACACTCCAGTTATCAGTAAGTGAGAGGCCTAGATCACCAAGCGCCCATGCATGGGGTGTGGACGACGCGGTGGGGCGCACCACAGTTAAAGAGCCACTGGGAAAGAGACAACTCAGGAGGGTCACGTTCCAGGGGTGATCTGCATGCATGGTACATGGAGGACTAGCGGACTCCCGGGACGGATGACCCCAAAGATTGGGCGCATGAATTGGCACCCAAGCAGTCATCTCGCGCCAGTTGCACTTTGGAAGGGGAGTCTTACGCACTAAGGGCCCTGAGTGCAGGGTTAGTGACGTTAAGGCATGCCTCCAATTAAGTCTAGCTACAGTGAGCGAAAGGAGCAGAAACACCAAATGGTATATATAAAAGGTAACAAATAACATAATAAGGTACGCGTTTCTAATGCAAGTAACACACAGAGAGAACACACACACAGTGATCTCAGAGTTAGGAGTTTTTGGTGTTTCTTTTCCCGAGAGTTTGACTTGAGCGTCGGAGTGCAAACGGCCGCGAGGGTGCCCTTTGTCTCTTTCTTACATGTGTTTGTTCATCGAGGAAAGGGAACGTAGAGACAGGGGTTTTGGAACGCAAAGTTATCAAGGGAACGTAGAGACAGGGGTTTTGGAACGCAAAGTTATCATAGGTGCACGAAGACGTTTAGGTCACCGGCAAAAACATAATTAATATTTATTCAAATAAAAAATACATATAAGTCACTGTATCTTTTTATTTTAATATTTTTTCTACCATTTAAAATAGACACATTTGATATTCTATTCAGTAAAATCGATAATTTTGTTTAGTAGCACTTTTTATTTTATTTTAGTCAAATTAAAACTTCAATATGACATATTCATATTTAGAGTACAGTAAAATATGATTTAATTAATTAAAATATGATAAATTAGATAAATAATTGGAAAAAAAAATCAAGATGTAGTCAAAATTAAAGAATTTATAAAATAAAATAAAATGGAATATCTCTATTTTAAGACAGAAATAAAAAAATTAAAACTGTGTTTCATAATTTTTAATGGACTAATATCTTGTCAATCTTGGTATATTATATAATCAATATACACGTATATATAAGTTATTATTTTATTTCAAAAATTTCTTTATATTTATCATCATCTTCAATATAACATTTTATTATTAAAAATGTTATTTTAAAAAAATTGGATACCAAAGATATTTTTCACTTCTAATAACTACTTGTATAAAATATAATCATTATTTTTTACGGTTTTTTCACGTGATAAACTAATCTTACGAACTCTAGCATGCTTTAAAAATTTCATACTTCTTTTACATTTGGTAAAGGTATTTTTATTCATTTTTTGAAATGATAAATGGTGTTCTACTATTTTTTTTAAAAAAAATATTGCAGGAATATCTTATGGTGCTAGCATTCTGGATAAAGTCTTTCAGTTTTGGATAGGTTATGATTAGAATATTTCTTTCTTTTTACTGCAGATGCCTCATTTTTTTAATCATATTATGGTTAGAGAGGAACATGATATTCCTAATTAGATTCTAAATGAGTCTGGTCGTTTCACTCTTAAATTGACTATGACTTTTTTCTTTGAACTAGGAGTTCCATGTGATTGGGGTAAATTCATTTGGTATTCATCTATTTCGTATTCCAAAACTCTAGTATTCTGGAAAGTTTTTCATGGGTGGCTTCCTACATATCAACATATTCAGAATAAAGATTTGCATGTATGTTTTATGTGTATGCTTTGTGAAAACAAGAGGAATCTATTCAACATTTATTTTTTGAATGTTCAAATGCTTTGCATATTTGGAGTTGAATTCGACAGATTTTTCTTACTTCTTTCATTAAGAGTGATGGTAGTCCTTTGGTTAAATTGATTAAGCTTGTTGTGATAACCTTTTTGTATGAGGAATTATGCTAGATTTCAGGATAAGATTAAGGTTTCTAGGGCTATTTCGATAATTAAAGACTTAACTTGTCTAGTGGGAAATTCGTCTAAATCTTCAATGAAGAATGATATGTTGGATTTCAACATGATTAAGTTTCTTGGTATTAATACTCGTTGTGGTAAAGTTCTTCGTCCTCTTCCTTTTAGATGGGAGTTTCCACCAGATTGGGTTAAAATTAACACTGATGGGACTGCTAGGGGTATCCTGGTCTTGATACTTGTGGATGTATTTTTCGTGGGAGTATGAGGAAGTTTATTGGTGCTTTCTCTGCGTTTCTTAAAGTTCAAACTGTTATGGTTGCTGAGTTTTATGGAGTTATACATGCTATAGAGGAGCTCAAAAGATAGGGCTTTCTAATGTCTGGCTTGAATGTGATTCAACCTTGGTTTGTGCTACGTTTACTGTTAGGACTAATGTTCCGTGAATGTTTTGTAATCGATGGAATACTTGTTTTAATTACCGTGGAAAAATCAGATTTAGAGTTGCTCATATTTTTCGTGAAAGAAATGCATGTGCTGATAAGTTAGCTAATTTATAATTTATTCATAGAAAATCATTTCATTGATAATATAGGCTTCCATCTAGTCTGTTCTTATAATTCTTTATGAATATGAATAGTCTATTTATGTATCGTTTTTGTCAACATATGAGTTTTGGTATAGTCCCTCATATTTTTGTAATTTTTTTTAATAATATTTTTTTCATGTGATGGCAGATGATTGTTATTGTTTGAGGTGTGAGCCTAACTGATGTGTCAAGTTGCATAGTGATGTCTAACCTGAAAACTTTTATAAAAAAATAAATAAAAAATATTTAGTTATTATATTAATTAAATTAGATATTATTCTATATAAAAAAATTAGAAATATTAAAATAGTTTTTTTAATAAAAAAATTATAAACTAGTTTCTAAATTAGTATCTACCATGTTAGATTTTAACTACCAACTACTTTAAATTCAAAAATTAATAACTAATTAAATATCAATGAACTAATTAGATATAAATTTAAAATTAATTTACAAATTTTTATTAATAATAAAAATTAGTTTAAATATTAATAATTTGTTAATCTATAAAATAATATATAATTTAGTTATCATAGTAACTAATTATTTTTTCTGAAATTAGTTTTATTTAATAAATTTTTAATATTACGTGTACTTTTTTTCATTTTTTATCTCAATATATTTTAATATAAAATTAATGCATTAGAATATATAGAAATATATATATATATATATAATAAATAAATAATAAAGCACTACTTTGATTATATATAAAATAGTTAATTTTAATTAATTTTATTTAAAAATGAAAAGAAATGATGATAAATAATATTTTAATTAAATATTGTATAATTAGATTTATGGGTTGTTAAAAAATATAAAACGCATGGTAAAATATCTCTGAGGAACCTATAACATTTAGAATAAAGGGTTGTACCCAATAATTGAATAGTTTCTATAGTGAAAACTCTTTATCATTTGTTTTTAGTGGCATGTTCTATCATCACTCCTACAACCACATTCTTGGGCATTCCTGTTAACACACCATTTACCCATTTCTCATCTATCCACAAAATATGAACTCCCACCATTCAACTACTCCCAACACCCATTTACTTACATCTATGCTTATTGCTTCCATTTGCTCTTTAGATATTAAAAAATAAACATTATTTCTCCATTACTTTTCCACAAGCTTTGTTGACTATTCTTTTTGTGCACCAGTTATTGCCTTTTCTTTTTCTCACCATGCTCTTTTATCCCCAAATGGAATCTCACTACACTATTATTACACACCCACCCTTTTCTTCCCTTAGTTACTACCATACAATAGCAACAACAAGCTCCAACCAAGATCCACTAATTTCATACTCATCCAAAACTCTCCTCCCCAACTATTACCTCCCATCACAAATAAAATATATACATATTTATTTTATTAAAAATATGATCAAATAATAAATTTAAATTGTCTAAATAAAATAATTCTCTCTTTATAAACTAGTTTTTCAAAATTAATTTACACTTAATATGATATCATAATTTATTTTAACAAAATTGTTCGATTTATCAGGTCTAACTATGCATATAACCAATTATAAAAAATCTACATGCGAGAACTTAGATTAGACTTAAAAACAGATAGATTTGGTGTGAAATGTGAAAAAAAAAGAGTAAAAAAGGAAACATACATAGAAAATAAAATAAAACCTAAAATTCAATGCAGCATTTAAAAAACAATTAAATAAAATATCATGTGTGCGCTACGTGTACGCGACGTGGGGTGTGCATGTATCATTTTGCAAGTGTATGAATAGCAATGGGAAAAGTGTTTTTGGAACCAAGAAGTTAACTCTCTCCTCTTCCCTAACAACCTTCCGGTCGCACCGCCACTTCTCCGCACAACAACAGCCCTCTGCAGCAATGCGGCGCCATGTCCGATACCCGCCGCCACTGATGTCATCGTCAGGACGGCGCCACCGTTTGTGCTCTCGCCTACGCCGTCGCCAAGGTGCCCCTTCCCATTTTCATCCTCGCGCAACGTCTTTTGTTGGTATTTTTATAATATTGAATGAAATAGAATTAAAATATGTAAAATTGAATAAATTAGGGTAATTCAAAATTTTACACAAATTTAAGCGTAACATTTTAGATATTTTTAAAGCTTGTCAATATAAAATTGATTTTTTTTTTCGCAATAATTAACCTTGTATTTAATGTTGACTTTTATTACAAGGGTTATTGATATTAATGAAGCTCTAAATCAGCTAAACTAGTTAACAGCAAAAGTTCCGCAACAGATTTATTGAGAAAAACAAATCATTATTTTGTTATTTTGATTAATTTAGAATTTATTTATAAAATATCATATAGAATTCTTTATGAATAGGTATAATCTATATATGTATCGTTTTTGTTAATATATGAATTTTAGTTTAGTCTCTATATTTTTGTATTTTTTTTTATTTTTTCTAATAATATATTTTACATGTGGTGACGGATGATTGTTGTTACTTGAGGTGTGAGCATAATTGAGATGTCAAATTGTATAATGATACTAACATGATTAGTAAAAAAATATAAAATAGTTTTTAAATTAGGGTAACCATTAGCTACAAAGATTTTAACTACTAAGTATTTTATATTCTAATTAGTCTCTATTACTTTTTTATAATCTAAAATATTAGTAACTAAAACCTTGGTAACTAATTTAGATGCCAATTTAGAAACTCTTTTATAAATTTTTATTAATAATAGAAATAACTTTAAATACCAATAATTTTGTAATATCTAAAATAGTATATAATTTAGTTAATATAGTGACTAATTAGTCCGTCACTCCATGTTTTCTATTTGCACTCTAGTAATTTATTTATATACCCTAGATGGTCTAGAGCTGCATTGGGTCTAAGAAGGTTCAATTGTAATTCTAGCTATATTTGTTTTTCTTCTATTTACACTTTACTCTAATTATCCTAATACATTGCCCATGAAATTGGCCCAAAACATAGCTCGAAAAAATGGTCCAAATACAAACCAAAAATAAATCCTCCAGAGGAGAGTCTTCTGAGCTTTTTCTTTTTCCAATCTTTTGGTCATGACTCTTGTCAGGAGTCGAACATGAGTTCTTTCACATGGTCTTCCATCAATGTCCCTCTTGAGTTGGCCGGCCAACATAATTATATCTTTTTTTCCTAAGCTTAGTCTACACAAATACAACGTTTATAGTCAGCCAAGTAGCTTGACCTACATTATTTGCATCCCATTTTGAAGTCGACAATAACATCAAGGTTTTAATGTGTGCCACTTAGTCCACGAGTCCACGTTTAAGTGTCAGTTTTCGTCTCTTTGTATCTATTTTTGGTCACCGTTAATTCGTTTTTTGCGTAATGAATTAACTTAATCGTTGCAGAGAAACTTACCTAAATTCAAAGGTTAACTGGAAAACCTATCTTAACCTCGTATCAATGTTAGAAATCTATGAAAACAAATGTACTTATTAAATAATATTTATTACATTCGATATGACCATAATTTAGACATCAAATACTTTTCACCACTTACCAATCAAAGACCGCACAACATTTTTAATTAAAATCAGCAGCAGTTTAAAGAGTTTACCGAGACCTTTCCAACTTTTTTTTGTAAGTACAATAATGTATGTTGAAGAAAAGCTCATCAGTATGCTAACGTTTGATCATCAGTTCTTATGATGTTTGTTTTTTTTTTTTTTTTTTTTTTGTTATTTTTTTTTTTTTTTTTTTTTGTTTTTTTTTTCTT
>Ga0123342_1001977_pt1 | contig 34392 bp, 16 predicted proteins | sample Turbeawhitnodule_FD_89960 | JGI IMG/M metagenome (GOLD analysis project Ga0123342, IMG submission 89960) | Root nodule microbial communities of legume samples collected from Mexico - Turtle bean Mexico white nodule | ecosystem: Host-associated > Plants > Roots > Nodule | place: Mexico: Nepantla... | reverse complement strand
ATTAGTAACACACTCCAACCTCTATCTTATTTTATATATATATATATATATATATATATATATATATATATATATATATATATATATATATATATATATATATTAATCAATCAGTATACATATATGATTTGAAGAAAATTAAGTCAAATTTCTTGGGTGAATTCTCTCTCATGTGTTAGATGACAACAATAAAACTCGAATCTAACACTTTGTGTAAACTGCAACCTTGTAGAGCAGGCACATGTCTGCAAGAATTAGTATACTCACCATGTTCTCGTACTTCTTGTGAGAAGCTATCAACCTTCCTTCCAATAACAAGCTTGTTTATAATAGAATATATTCTACCTGAAACATTGAATCTCCAAGAGTTTATCAAATCCATAACATTTAGTAACATTTAACGTTGTACGTGGGTTAAGAAAAAGAAGGTTTTACGTACTGTGCTTTGATGCTGTGGTTGACAATTGACCTTCATTGGCAGGTTCAGGTAAGTAGTATCTGCTGAATGAGTTGGTAAGTTGATCACAGATAGCTAAGCTGAGTGGTGTTCCAACAAGTGTGGTGTTCATGGCTAATTCCGAAGGAATGAATCTATGTTTGGTTTATTTGATTAGTCACTTGATTCAATTAAGAAGAGGTATTTAAAGATGAATATTTTCACCTTTTTCTTTGGTTATTCTTAAGGTCATCAACTATGGATACAACTGGCATGGCACCTTCATGATAGTATAAAAGCCATATGCTACAGAAAGATTCAATGTCATCTTTTAATACCTATAATTTTTTAAAGTAGTTTTGCTTTTGAAATTTAGAGAGAGATTATGTACCTTAATGAGCAAGCTTCCATTGTGCTTCATCAATTGACCCATATATTACATTTTTTAAGTAATTAGTTTTTTATTTCCATGCATATTGTCAAACCCTAAGATTTGCCACAAGCTGTAGAGTTTACAATCTTTTGGGACACAAAAAGAGAAACAACTCATTCGTGATCAGCTTTGTTTTTATATGATTAAACTAGCAGCTAAATTTTAGTAAGAATGTGAATTTTGTGGGGTATGAAGTCAGAAGCAATTTGGTTGAGCTGATTAGACACCATATTAGTGAGTGGACTTAATCACTGTTTCCCCTTTATAATTTCTATTTAAAGAGATCATTGAAATTGTAATTGGTGTTCAACCGGACAAAATGAAAACCTAATAGTTGTATGTGTAGATGTAGGTTGCAGTTGACGATCGAACCACGTTAAATCTTGTGTTGTTTATTTTTTTCAGTTGATTTGTGATTATGTGTGTTGCTTCCGCATGCGTTTTTTCCATCATGGACAAAAAATAATAAAAATAAATTTAACTATTTTAGGAATAATCCAACTAGTATATAACAAGAGTTTTAAACTCGATGTGCCCAAATAGGTTACCAAAAGACATTACAAAAAAGTCACCATCCCAACAATAGACAAATTCAAAATGTTGCATTAAACATTCACTACTAAAAAAATAATTAGTTACTATATTCACTAAATTAGATATTATTTTAGAAACTATAAAAATTTTTAATTTCTAAATTAGTTTCTATTATTGAAAAATAGTTTCTAAATTGATATCTAATTAGCTACCAAGGTTTTAACTTCCAATTATTTAGATTCTAAATTTGGTAGCAAAACATTGATAGCTAATTAGATACCAATTTAGAAACTATTGAAAAACAATAGAAACTAATTTAGAAACCAATAATTTTTTGTAGTCTTTAAAATGGTATCTAATTTAGTCACTACAACAACTAATTATTTTTAATTTATAAAATTAATTTTTATTTAATATTTTTTTTATGATAAAAGTACTAATCAGAATTTTCAAACCTTCCAAACACATAGGATATTGTATGCTAGTAGTACTCTACTTTAACTACATGATTGGATTTCTTTTGTTTTGTAGAATATTCTAAAACATTTTATTTTGACTATCTTTTATTAAAGTATTAATTAAACTAATGAAGAAAAAGTGCAGCTATTATCTTATACACTTTTTTAATTACTCTTTGCTTAATAGGGTTGTTAGATTTCAACGGTTTATAAATGTGATGATGTTGCATGATCCAAGCTTTTCCAGCTGGAATTTAAAAACTTTTTTACGCTACCGTTCTTTAAATTCTAACGATAAGATAAGAAAAAGTAATGATAAAATGCTCTTTATTAGAGTGCACAACTTATTACAACTTTATTTCATCACCCTTTATATAAAACATTTTTTAATGAGTATATATGTTACTGTATTTATAATTTCGTTTATTGTAATATGATATATTTGTCTCAAACTTTATTTAGAAATGGATCATAAATTTAGAGTTCATCACTCATTTAATCAATTTGTCTAAATAAATATTAAGACAATAAAAAAAAGGAGAGATCTTTAATAATAATTTGGTAGCCAATAGTATAAGAGAATTTGACATTATTTTTACCTTAACCTTTGTTTGGAAATGAAAATTTAAATATATTAAATTTGAATTACTTTAATTTTGAATTATTTAAAATCTAAATAATTGATAGTTAAAACATTGGGAACTAATTAAATATCAATAAACTATTTATCAATAATAGAAACGAATTAAAAATCAATATTTTTTTTTCTCTAAATGATCTCTAATTATCTATCTATATATAATTATTATATTTTATCTATCAGTAGTTTGTGAATACATGGAATTCAAAAGCATATAATTAAATAAAATTAACTACTGATCAATGAAAGTTAAGTTTTAGTTTATGGATTAAAACATGTTTCATTAGGTAGTTAGATAATTATGCAGAGTTTGATGAGTTCTTTAGGAAGTTTTGATTTTTTTTTTTCTATATGGTGTATTGTTATAGATATGTAAACCAGTGAAAAATATTTTGGTATTTGTTTCTAATTCATTTTTTTTTATTGATAGAAAAAATTATTAAAACACGTTGACTTATAAAAAAAAGCAAATTACCATAAAATTTTGTTGTATTATTTTATTATTTTTTCTGATTAAAAAAAAGTTACCTTGCTTTTTCTTTCTCATGAGAGAATGAGCTGTCTAAAGAAGATAAAGTATTCCTCTTTTGAAGAAATTGAGTATTTTGTTTTTTGGTGATAAAGAAATTATGAATAGCATAATATAAGCACCAAAAGCATTGCATTTTAAAAGAAAGGGGAAGAATGTATATAAGATATAACACATGTTTTTTTTCCTCCTTTGTTACCTTTTTGCCTTTCTACTTTAGAGAATGCCATGATTGATAATCTAATTCATTTCAATTGCCTTCTACTACTAATAATATTTGAATTTGTATGTGAATTTGTTAACTATTTGAACATCACTTGGCATGTATGTTAATTTGTTTTCAATTTTTTTGAGATCCTACATCGACTAGAGATTAGAGTCTTTCATTGTATATAGGTGGGTGCAAACCTCAAACTCATGAGCCGGTTTTATGGGGTTGAGTTAGATTTAAAGTCCATTTCGTAATATAGTAGCAGAACCATTTCGAGCCTATCCTAACGAGTATTGGAGATCCCACATCAACTAGAGATTAGAGTCTTTCATTATATATAAGTGGGTGCAAACCTCAACCTCATGAGCTAGTTTTATGGAGTTAAATTAGGCTTAAAGTTCATTTTGTAATAATTTTTTTTACTTTCAAGAAAGGTGTTGGTGACATGGGGTGATATGATTGGATATTATTCACACCAAATCCAACCATTTGAAAGAGGGATTCCTTTTATTCTTTCACTTTTAGCCATTTTTTTCATTAAGAAATACCCTTTTCAAAAATTGTTTATTGTTACGTAGATTTATATAAAAAGTTGTCATTATAATTAGAAAAATACTCTTTTATGACGTAAAAATATGTCTCAACATTTAAAAATCATCCCAAAAAATATTGTGACCAAATAACGTGAGGTATCAAAAAATATTTGTAAAAGAAATACTTTGTCATAGATAGCAAGTCTAAAATCATTCTCACAAATATATATTTTTTTATAAAAAAAAATAGCTATTAGTCATAAATTTAAGTGAAATAGAAGATATTATAAGCAAAAGGAATATATTCCTTAGAATGGATAACCAACACTTTAAATTAGGATGTTTGGTATATTATTTAATGCAAGTTTATATCTCTTCTAAGAGAGATGCAAAACAATGATTGCTTGGAATGAAAATCATGTGTTTGTCACTCAAAGTGACAATCACGCACTATAAACTTAGTTAAATCATTGTAAGAAAATTTTTAAAGTTGTGTCCCATATATTGAGTATTTGAAATTTTGAGTAAGATATGTTTTTATACTCGCTTGATTATCTAGTTCATTACTTAAAGATATCACACTCATTATATGTGGTTATGTGTGAAAAATATTGCTTAAGTGTGAAAATTGAGTCAAGTTGATCTACAAATGCATAATTCCGAAGGAGAAAATATTCAAGAAAAGACGTTGTAGTTTAGGTATGGAGATATGCAATATACATACTACAAATGATGTATGATTCTTATAATCTTGACGTAATGTACCTCCATAATTATGTATCTTGATATACATGTTTGAAGGTATATTTTATAGATGTGTTGTAAATATGATATATCATGTTTATGGGTTGGAGCACCCCAAGGGCTCCATTTTATTAATTTATTATTACTGATTAAAAACAAAAGCTTAAGCAAGTTGTAGATTCTAGTAACACACACTAGGCCAAACACAATGTCATTAGTGTTTCAGGTGACATCAATTGTCCAGTGGCAGATGTTAGGTGGGTCAAGTCACAATCAAATCATGACACTTGGGCTACTATAATCTTAAGTAGAAAGATTTTCACCCTGACTATCAACTATAAATTTTGGTCAAGTGGTAGACGCTTAATCCAAGAATCGGTATTAGAGTAAAGGTCATGAGTTTGATTCTCAATAGGAAAATTGTTTAAGAAAAGATTGTTGTAGGTGACATGAATTATCTTGTGATGGAAGCCACATGAGCCAAGTTACAAATCATAGATCAACAATTAGATGGGTGAGGCAATTCGTAGTGAAACTTATCTCCACTTACATGTTCATGTTATATCCTAATGGTGATTTGTTTTCATTTTCAAATACAGTAAAAAAAATCTAACAAAATTTCACATTTCATATGAACAAAACTTGCTCTTCCTCATTTCATATCATAAGCTTTAATGTGGAATTCCCTGGATCTGGTAATCAATCTGTTACTCAGAAAAAACAACTTGTGAAAATTTCTGCATAACTTTCATTGTTCACTGCCTAGCACTTCCCCTAGAAAGAACAGAAAAATTGAAGCGTTCTTTGGAAGCATCCCAATGAAGACCAACTACATCATTGAACCTTAAGTCCCTTCTCTTCACAAAATCATGGACCCAATTAGCCGTCAAAACATGAGACCGTGAGTTTTTGGTGAGAACCAGATTGTGGCTGGTGTTGGTGTCCACATCCCAAATGCTCACATCAATTCCTTTTTCAATAGCATCAGCAGAAACAGCTTTCATCACAGGTGACAAAAATTTCCTTCCGTTCTTTTCTGGTATAAGGAGCCACTGCTTTAGATCGTGCCTTTGTAGATCCTTCTGTATTTCCCAATGCTCTTGCTTTGGTGCTGATTCTTCTGCCACATTCTTCTGCTGCTCCTCTGTTGCAAACTGTTCTGTCACATTCTGCTGCTGCTGCTCCTCTGTTGCAAATTCTTCTGCCACACTATTCTCCTCCATGAGAATATTCTGCATTGTGATTTCCAAATCTTCTGAACCATTCTGATGTTTAATGATAATGTTCTCCACTTCCATGAAACCTTTCTGCAGCATGTCAATAAGTTCTAGGCCATTCTGGTGTTCCCCCAGAATATTCTGGTCTTCCATCAGAACAATCTTCATTTCCATCAGAATATTCTGCACTGTCATGCCATCCAAATATTCTTGGAAACCCTGCTCTTCCAGGGTTGCAATTTCTTTTTGAAAATTTTGCAGGTCCGGGATCAGAAATTGTTCTGCCACACAATGTGGTGGAGCAAGCTGCTCATCAATGGTTAAGAAATGTTCCTCAACATTCAGCTGCTCCATGGTTAAGACATGGCATTTACCATTCTGTTCATCCATGTGAAGATTTTGCTGCTGTTGCTCTGGCTCCAAGGTTGTTGTTAAATATCCTTGATCATTCTGCTGCTGCTCCATGGTTTCGGAATTTCCTTCACCATTATGCTTCTCCATTATTCTGTTCACCATCTCCATGGCTATCAAATTTTCACGAACATTCCCCTCCTCCATGAGAATATTCTGCAGCTTCACGTATTCCAAATATTGCTGGGCGTTCTGCCTTTCAATGATACTGTTCTGCTGTTCCGTGACAATGTTCTGCAGTTTCATGCTATCCAAATCATCTTGGTTATTCTGCTCTTGCAAGATATCAACATGTTCTTGCATGGTATCACTGTACACATCTATGGTTTCCAAATTTTCCTCAACATTCAGATGCTCCGTGGTTTCAACTTGTTTTTCAACATTCTGCAGCTCCATGTGGCTGTGCTGCGAGTTTCCTCTTCCCTATAAATTATGCAAAAGCTATTAACGAGATGTGAGATTATTAACATTGAAACAATAATAGCTTTTTTCATTTTCAGCAAGAACGTGTTAAAGAATCCTATTCTTTTAGAAGGAGAATACACATTGCATGCAACAGCCAGTGAAAGAAAAATTAGAATGATGGATCAAGACACGTAAAATTGGATAGCAGAAAGAGAGTGATAAGAAGAAAAAAGAAACTAAAGATAAATGCAGATACACCCCATTATAGGTAAGTTGGATACTAGAAAGAGAGTGATTAGAAGAAAAAGAAAACAAAGAAAAGTGATGAAACTAGAAAGGTATTAAGAAAATACCATGAAGAAGAAAAGGGTTCATCACTTTCTTCCAGAGATTCATTGGTATGTTGGTACTGGTTAAGAAGAATCAGTTGCCACCTTCTTCCAGAGATTCCTTTTTCTTTCTGTCACTTTGATCAGAATATGACAGAATGAACGTGATGGCATGAGTTGACTTGCATGGTTACTATATATAACCTTTAACTGAATAACTTTTAATCATTGCAGTAATTCCAACTGCTAACTATAACTGTTATAACCGTAGCAGTGGTCATGCATGCATGCTAACTACATAAGAGCATGTGGGTTTTTCAGTTCAATTTTCTACTTCCATCATTACACTGCTTGAGAAATCTGATATAAATCAGGGCTATGTTATAACAACATCTCTGTTTGAAGGATATAGGTTGGTTCATTCTCATCTCCAAGTGCATATTAGTGGCATGCACTCTCTTTGTAACCACTTTCATTTCATTTACTACTAATACTGATCATTTCATTTACTACTAATACTAATGTGAAATGTTGTTGAAATTTTATCAAATTTAAGATAATAGACTTAATTTGTACTTATTAATGAATTATGAAAAATGTTTTTTAGAATGGGTAAAACACCTCTTTCAATTAGAAAAGTGAGAATCACATTGCATGGTTGATGAGAATGAAGTTTGTAATGTACATAGTTATGGATCATAGTGGGATGAATGCTCATCGCATTAGTGAAGTATATGAAAATGAAGTTTATGAGTTCTTGTCATTTACTCAACGAAAGTGTTGGTGGTGATAAGGTGACCTTAGGTGGTGATTTTTTCACTCGAACAAAAAAATTATCTCAACAAAAAGTTTTGAAGATATAAAGATATTACAAAATAAAAAATTAACATATTCAAGTATCAGAGGATAGATTTAGAAAAAATATATAAAAGAATTGAAGATGAAGAACGAAACAAGAACAAGTCAAGCAATTCAAGTTATTCAAGTGATATTGCTAAAATTACAAAAGTTACAATGAGTGTTTAGTGAGAGTCTAATATAAGAGCATCTAGTCTTTTGCGTATGTTAAACCATTGTTATTATTCACATTGTGAAGTTATACCCTTGTCTGTTTTCTTTATACTCTCTTTGAGAGTTTTTCTTGTTTTTTTTTTAAGTTTTTAATCTCAAGGAAAAGTTAAGAACGTCTAGTCTAGTGGACTATAAATACTCGTTATAACCTAGAGAACATAAAATACTCAATATAACTTGAAGAGGTGAGAATACTTGTGTAACCTATTGATTAGTGAAAACTCTTAAAAAATTCTTAAGACTAGATATAGTCCAAGATTAACTTTTAATTTCAACACAAATTTAGGAAATAAAACAATTTTTTAAGCACATTCAAACCTCTTTTCTATATGTTTCTCTCTTTTTTCTTTATATTAATTCTTTAAGACACTACAAGAGGTATCGACTTAGTTCAGATATAAAAGTTTTTCAAAATAAACTTTTATATAAAATGTCATAGGAATGCCAAACAAATTTCAATATGTTATAATGCTTCGATATATATGAATTTTTTTTTTCTAGTTGGCATTTGTTGAAAACTTGACATCAAGCAAATTATAGTATGTAAGTTGTAAAATAACCTTACTTAAATCAATTTTGTGAAGTTAGATTAAACGTAAATATATATATGTAGAATCTTTATCTCCATTTGAGCTCACTTTCAAGGAATAAATATATCCGGAATTTAAACAGTAAACTAAATAAACACATAATTCAAATTTGTTTTTATTTATTTATTTCTCTATCCAAATAACCACATATCACATTCTATATATCCCAATCAAATTGGAACTTGGGCAGAACTTCCATTTTTATGTATTTGGCAATATATTTGTAGACAACTTCCGTTGGATGAACACTGTCCCAGAATACATACTTTGAAGGATCATCACATGTTGAACTCAATTCATTACACAATGGACTCACTTCAAACAACCCACTTCCACAACACCCTTTATTCGTCTCCTTCAAACCTGAATCATTAAATGTCAAAACACTGAATTATAAATATGTGATGACATATGATTCTTATTATCTCATGTATCAGTTTAGTTGAGATGTCAAGTTACATAACGATGTATAATATGAAAGTTTATATATAAAAGAAAATATTACTTCACAATTTTTCTTTACTAAAAGGTATAACATAGTCCATAATACTTACCATATTTTTGTGGGTTATTGATAAGGTTGATCAATGTGTCATATATATCTGCATAAACAAGTTTGCTTTGTGGAAGCATTGCTTCTATTTTAAGCAATAGCCGTGCCAATTTTCGATTGTAGAGCTTTGCATCTGAATTCTCATCCTCCACACATTTCCTATCTTTCAAACTCAATGACTTTGTTATTTGAATAGGTATGCAGCCAATGCAAGGAAGCCCAGAAACAGCAAATTTTCTGCATCCAAGATCGTATAGTTCCTACAATTTTTTCACAAAGTACAGCATGTGTTATTTTAGACTGAAAGTTTTTTTTTTATCACCAAGAAAAAATGTAAAGCACTTCAAAGGTAGTCCAACCCTTATACAGGACATAACACAACAAGAGACACCGAACTCCTTCCATATTTCCAAAACCTTACAAAACTATGAAAAAAACGAATAATAAAACTAGAAAAAAAAAAACTTTACAAAAACTCACTTAATCGAAAACATACAAGTCAGGTCAGAGAGTCAATGCACCACTCAGAATAAAAAAAACGAGCAGAAATAAATTTAGATGTTATTCAAAACCAAACCATTAATTAAAGCAAGGTAAACATTTTCGAATGATGAAATCGTAAATGATATGGTTAAAAAATTTAGACTACCTTAATGAATATTTGAAGCCTATTCAGCACGAAATCTTGGTATTCATCAATGTTGAACTCCAATTTTCTAGTGGAAATGTCATAAAAATTGAGGAGAAAGTCATTGGTTCCTGCACTGACAATAACAAGAGAATCTCTAAGTATCTGTTTAGCTTCATGTTCTCCTGCAATGCCCTTGAGTCTTGCTGCATAAACTTTGAAGTATTCAATCTGTTGGGACATTGCTATGGCAGCTGTTAAAGCAGTTGTGAAATCATCAAAACCTGATCCCCCAGATGCAAAGCTAACTCCTGTTAGAAGATCTTCATCTGATAGGTTTGGTTGAAGGAAAGGAGGAACAGTGTCTTTGAGGTTCAGCATTGAGGCAATGAAGTCAGGAACCAGTTTTCCATTAGAAAACCTACCAGTAGGAACATGGCCAGGGAAATCCTTACCATAAGGAAAATGGTTTCCCTTAGCCAAAGTTTCAATGTAGTTGTTGTTGCCTGTGTCTACTGTTGAATCCCCAAAGACCAGAATGGATGAGAATTTGTGTCTTGTCAAGCCATTGCCAAGGCTTGCAGCAGCAAAAATGGTGCAAAGGTGGATCAAAATGATAGAGTAGGAAGCATAATAAGCCATTACTGTAACTTTTTTTGTGGTAGATAAGAGTTTCATATATAGTGAATGTAAGAAGAAAGTTGTTAATTATTTGGACTTTAAATTTGTGTGTTGCAAGTGATCTGAATCCAAGAAATCCAAACGTGAGAATGATGCCAAGACAGCTATTTTAGGTAAGTGAAAACAACATCAATGAATTGAGCTAAGTTTTTGAATATAAGCTTTTAAATAGAAACACTCTTCACAAATTTAAATTAACTTGTATACACTTTATAAAGAAGAAAATTATTAAATAAAAACTAATTTAAAAAAAAATAATTAGTTATTATATTAATTAAACTATATATTATTTTAGAAACTAAAAAAATTATTAATAAAATTTATAATTTTGTTTCTAAATTCATATCTAATTAGATATTGAGATTTTAGCAACTAACTCTAGAATCTTAAGTAATAATTAGTAGCTAAAATCATAATAGTTAATTACATACCAATTTTACCATAAAATAAAACACTACAAGAAAATCATGAAATAAAAATTAGACGCAAAAAATAATTAGTTGTTATAGTGACTAAATTATAAATCATTTTAGAAACTAAAAAAAATGGTTTCTAAATTAGTTTCAATTATTGTTAAATAGTTTCTAAATTGGTATCTAATTAGTTAACCAGGTTTTAACTACCAATTATTTAGATTCTAAATTTGGTAACAAAAATCTTGGTAGCTAATTAGATACCAATTTAGAAACCATTTAACAATAATAAAAACTAATTTAGAAATCAAAATTTTTTTAGTCTCTAAAATGGTCTATAATTTAGTCACTACAACTAATTATTTTTTGTTTCTAAAATTAGTTTCTATTTCATGATTTTTTTTTGTAGTAAAATTGTATGTTTTTTAAAGGACCAAACAATTTACATTGGTATTATAAAATTTTTGAATGGATGAAAAATTAGGACATTGTTTGTATGGCATTTTTTTCATTTAAAAAAGACTCAATAAAAAATCTACTTTTTTTCTTAAAATTTCTCCTTGAACCAATTAAACCTTCCGAAGAAGCAAAAGTAGATGTAGAGTTTATATACTTAGCTGCTAATCTCGATCATGGGAGTTTCATTTGTCCAATCTTATTAATTACATTACAAGAAAATTATTAAATAAATATTAATTTTAAAAATAAAAATAATTAGTCATTATATTAATTAAATAGATATTATTAAGTAATTTTTAGTATTAATAAATAATTTTTAAATTAATATATAATTAGTTATCCAAATTTTAACTCAACTTTAAAATCTAATTATACCAATTTTAGAATATAATTAGTTGATAGCTAAAATTTTAATACAAACAATATCTTAATTTTTCATCCATTCAAAAGTGAAACAATAGGAGGCATCATTCAAATTTTGCTTTTCCCTTTTTTGTGCTACACAAGTCAAATATTGCCCTTCGATTGCCACTTTTTCAGTTGAAAGTTAAGTGCCAATCACGGATCACTTATAAAACTCTAACCAACCTTTTGAAAAGTTGTCTTCTACTTTTGATTTTTGGTTGTTTTGAAAATAAGAAAGCATTTGGTTGAAGTTAATTTTTTTCTCATCAATTCCTACTATTATTAAATTTTGTTTGCTGGGAAACAAGTATTACTGAGACCATTTTATATAACTTGATATCTCAGATATACTGACAACTCAAGTAATAACAATCATCTGTCAGAAAAAAATTATGGGAAACAAGTATTACCGAAACCATTTTATGTAACTTGATATCTCAACTATGCTGACAACTCAAGTAATAATCATGTGAGAAAAAAGTCCTACCAAAACTTCATGTTACCGGATTTAGAGTCCAATATCCTCATCACTAGACCATAGGACCTTTACTCCAATTGTAATAACTTTACACGTGAAATTAAGGTAGATCATTGATGATTGAACATTTTATACTTCCTACAAGTTTGATATCTGTGTAAGTTTTTGGGATAAGAATTACAAGTTTTGTTCTGTTCTTTCTATAAGCATTGAACCATTCCGAAATGCTCCGTTTTATTTAATTTATTCTTCGTTGATAAAAAAAATTCCTGCAAAAACCAAGAGAATGCAACAATAATTTACACTTGAAATCCATAGAACCTTCCTCTGTAGCACGGTTTAACAATAGCAATCAAATGTCTGCAAAACAACCGTACTTTTATGCTGTTCTATGTCAAGGCTGTCAAGCATTCCATGGCAGCCTATGCGAATACATTCAATTGCTTCCTCAGATGGCTTATTTGAAAGGACTGATTATGCCTATAACCCATTGTTGCATATAATAAGCAAAAAGCAATTGTCTAGAAAAGAATTACATCAACTGCAGAAGCCACCACTAGTTTCTTCTTGCTTTTGTACATTAAGGCCTCTTAGCAGCAACTCACCTGTGAGGAGCAGATGTATGTGGCATGGCATACGTCACCGGGATCACATTTACCGGTGCACCAGGCACAACTGCACCGGCAACTGGAGCCCTGACGCCGTATGCCATGTGTGCAGATGAAGGAAGGTTCACCGGGGTGCCGACAGCAGATACCAAGGGTCCTCCTACAGGTTGTCCAATGGTAGGAGCAGCATATATTCCAACTCCTGGCACCCCGGTTGAGGCCGGGGTGCCTTGTTTGGTTGCTTTGGCAGTAGAATTGGCAGCAGAACCATTTGTCTGACCAGTAATTGGTCCTTGTGGAGCTAAAACATCACCATTGTTAACGCTGGTGATATCATGTATGCTGGATCGCCTTCTATCTTTGTTCATCGAGTTTAATCGAATGAAGTACTTTTGGGCATGGCTTGCAACTTGTGTAGGTGTTCTTGTCACCACAAAGTTTCTAGATATGCTTCTCCAGTCACCTTTCCCATACTTTTCCAAGCCCAGAAGAAATAACCTGTTCAAACAATTTGAAATATTAAAACAAAATCAAGCTTAATAAGTACATGGACGCATGTATCTGAGATCAAAAAAAGAGAACCCTTCAATAACAGTATCCATAAACTGTAAAATTCACACACCATGCAATCACTGATCCTCAGATTGTAATTCCTAACTGAAGAAATCCAAAGAAAATCAACAGTTAGCTTAGACTATTCTACAAGGTAGAGGTACCATCAGTAACAGCTTTGCTGCTTACTTAAGCTAACTAGTTAAGTGTAACAAATGCCCTTCTGTAAACTAGTTATCCCAGGTAACACATGCACCATTACAAGTTCTCTAGGTTTCAGAAGAAACCTCAAGCCACAATGATAGATAGCACAACAGGTAACCTCCATGCTCAATCTGACAGAAACTGGATAAAAAAGAAAAGCGTTTCTAATGACTAAAAAAGTTCAAATAATTCGCAGGATTTTCGAGGCATGGATTCTCCCACAACAATTTGATTTCCCTCACAAATCACAAGATAAAATCTTCCTTCAACCCCTTTTATTATGTCAGCCCCAAACTAACTATAACTATTCTATGTAACTATGGGGGCTAGGCTACCTATAAAAAATTTGTTACAACACCTAAGAATCTTTTACTATTTTTTCTATGTGCTATATTTTTAAAACCAATTTGATCTCTGAATTTTAAAAAAAAAGTACATAACAATCTTACAAATTTGTTTCAATGTCAATACCATCATTTGTCATTTTAACCCTCAAAACGAATCAGCAATTCTTTCGCTCATTCTTCCACTTTGAGTTAATAATTACTTGTAGGTTGTCCAGAGTAAAATTCAGTAGACTTCTCATAATCTTGGTTTTAATATGAATTTATAAGTCAGTCACTGCATTATTTATGGAGACTCTGAAGTAAAAATACTTTCCTGTGTCTGCTCTCTATCTCGTTTTTCCGTCCAATCTAATCCATTAAATGATAACACACATAAATAACAAATCCAAAATTTGATTCCAAACGAGGCAATTCTTGAGAGGGAGATTCTTACAAGTTACATCAATTGAATCATGATTGAGGTTAAGTGGACCAAGTTACTATAGAATTTAGTAGAGCAACTCTAAGAGGGATACTATTATGGGTCGCATCAATTATCCCATGACGAAAGTCAGATAGACCAAGTCACAATTAAATTCTAGCACTTAGCATATTATACTCTTAAGTAGAAAGAGTTGTAGCCTTCCTGTTTGATTAGCTTTTTTCATAATCATAATGTTATCATCATCAAAGTCATTTTGTCTTTATCACTAGGGATGTCAAATGATATGAAACAAAATCTCTTTAGTTAGCCCTCCGTTTAAGGAGGAGAAAACATTTGAAGTGGAGGAGCTCTCCTTCATGTCACTATCATATTTGTCTTCACAAGATGCTCGAAATCTAAGAGATGAAGTCACCACAAATGGGACTGAACCAACCTATATTAAGAAATATTAAAGAACAACCCACTTTGACTTTCGATTAAAAAGAGTTGTCTAACTCAGAGGTGAGGATCTCTAAAGATTATAGTGAAGAAGTGTTACTAAGAATTTAATAATTTCATTAAGAAAGGGAAAAAAATCACATGTTAAATATCTTCTTTCTCAATATGTCTGCGTTGATGTTACTAGGGTTAAAATCACCTGTTAAATATCCTATTTCTCAGTATTTCTCAATCTCTCTTAGAAACATCAAAGTTTTATTGTTTCCAATGATGTCACATAAATCCCTACCGTGGTCAAGAATCCATGAAAGAGATGAATGCATTAGAAAGAAACTCTACATAGGAGACAACAAGGTTACTGTAGGGTGTAGATGGGATAAAAGACTGATATAAAGCCAAATTGGTTGCAAAGTGATATACTCAAACTTACGGGATGGACTATGAAAAGACAGTTGGTCCAGTAGCAAAAATTCCCTTAGTTTGAGTTGTTCTTGCTCAGGCAACTCATTTTGCTTGGCATTTACACCACTTGGATGTGAAAAATGCCTTCTTTCATGGAACTTTAGAAGAAGTGTACATGGAGATTCCTCCAAGATCTGAAATTCGTTGTGGAAGGAATAAGATGTGTCTCCTAAAGAAGGTTTTATATGGTCTTAAGCAATCTCCAAGAGCATGGTTTAGGATATTTACAAAAGAAATGGTATCCTTAAGATACAAGCAAAACCAAGGAGATCGTACTTTTTTCATAGAGCACTGCGTTACAAATAAACTCACTATATGTTGGTCTACGTGAATGACATGATTATTGTAAAAGATGATGAAACAATGACATTAGAGGTTGAAAGAAAAAGTTGGCAACCCAACTTGAAATGAAAGACCTAGAAAAACTCAAGTATTTCCTTGGATTAGAGGTTGTTTATTTCAAAAAGGAGATTTTCATCTCCCAAAGAAAATATGTACTTAATATCCTCAAAGAAGCAAGTAAGCTAGGATGTAGAACCTCAGGAGTGCCCATTGAAGAGAATCACAAAATAGGAAGTAAATAAAGTTCTCTGGTAGAAAGACTAAATATCAGATATTGGTAATAAAACTTATTTATCTTATCGCATACGAGATGAGGTATTACTTATGCAATTAGAGTGTTAAGTCAGTTTATCCAAGAGAAAAACAAAAGCAAACAGTTGACAAAATTCTTCTGTACTTGAAGTCAAGTCCAAGAAAGAGGCTACTATTCAAAAAAGAAAATAATTTGACCTTGAAGATATAAACTACTACAAACCATACAAGTTATGTTACTAACGAAAATCTACCTCTAGGTATTGTATGTTTCTTGGAGGAAGTCTGGTAACCAATAGAAGCAAAAAAATATATCTTGTACTACTGCACAAACTGAATTTTGAGTCCTTGCTCAGGGTGTGTATGAAGGACTCTTAATGAAACTCATACTAGATGACCTTAAAATAAAGATTGACATCCCTATGCAATTATACTGTGATAATAAGTCAACCATGAGCATTGCCCATAACGAGAACAACATGATAGGACCAAACATTGAAATTAACAAGCATTTCATCAAATATAATAATGACATTGGTCTTGTTGTTACAAGCCATATTCCTACAAAACTTCAACTAGCAAACATTTCTAGTAAGAGGCTTCCTTAGGACTGATTTTAGGATCTTGTAGACAAGTTGGGAATTATTGATATTCATTTACTAACTTGAAGGAGAGTGTTGTAAATACCAGATTATTAAAATAGAAGTATTCTCTCAATATCTCCATAGTGATTAGGAGAAAATATCATTAGAATCTCTTAATCATTTCAGCATATTTTTATTTCCTTATTTTAAAGAGTGTGATTCTTGTCAATAAAATAGTTTTTCATTACATAGTTCAAGTTGGTATTAGAGTCTATCATAACAAGATTTGTGGAGTCTATCGTGTCATCCTCTACTAGACTGGTGTTAGATCACTCACAAATATTTAGTTCCATGTTCGAGTAGGTATGTTGAAGATCTCATATCGACTATAGATATGAATTATGCTATATAAGTGAATGCAAACCTCACCTAAAAAGTCGGTTTTGTATGATTGAGTTAGCCATTAATCCACTTCCTAAGAGATCTTAACCCTAATCCGCAAATCTGATCCAATGTGGAATAGGCTTAACAGGTCAAGGTGACCTAACTCACTCCCAGGTTTCCAAATTACAATTTGTTTTTCCTTCAACAGTCCATGTCATCCTCTATTTTGTCCACAATAAGTGCATGAAACCACAATATATGGCCATGGATTTTCCATTTTTCATTGAGGCTTTGACTACAAGGAATTGCATCGAAATTCAGATAAGTTAGAAACTAAGTTACCAATTTACCATATAGCATAATTATCAATATCAAATAGCAACACAGCAAGATGGCCATTAACGTGATATTTTCTAAATTTTATATAATTTATACTACATAAAAATAAATGACAGAGGTTAAGTACTCAAAATTCATTATATATTCATAATTAACAAGGAAAAGTTGTCTTAAGAGAAACATACAAGTAAATAATGACTACAATAGAAAAGGGTTAGAAAAAGAACCAAGGTGGCCATAATGTTGGCTGCAAACAGAGACAGAATGCAGCAGAAGAGATTGCTAGAAAAAGGCAGGAGAAAATAATGTCTTTGACAACAGTGGACAGGTGTCCTTCAGAATTGAGAAAATAGTGACTGTATTTTGAGACAGAAGGTGAGAAACGGGAAGGCAGCTTTAGACCTGAAAAGGGAGTAAAATTCGCACTTCTACCCCAAAATCAAATAGTTGAAGAGGGACAAAAAGTGGTTTTCAATTCCAATTGTCATAGTGCCACTATAGCATGCAATTTCCCACAATTTCACCATTTATTTCAACTACAACAATCATGAAAAGAAAAACGCCACGTGATGGCTTTCTGGAATCAGCAAAGGACTATACAGGTCACTAATACATGCTATTGATAATAATAGCATGTGGGTAGCCCAATTTCTTTTTTGTTTTAAATGTATTGTCTTAGGAAAGACTTGAGACAATATTTTTTAATTTTTTCTATTTCAGAGAAATCTGCAACACAACACAGTATATTTGAGGTTAACTGGTCTACCTAAATTTCTATGGTCAATTTATTCTTTCTACTAGTAAACATCTCAAAATCATAAAAATATAACCTAAAGATACTGAACAATACCTTGAAACGAAATTATGAAATGGTACTACAGAAGAATGATCCAGTCCAGTACGAGCAAAATCTCAATATAACACTTTCCAAGCTATAGCAAAACTGAGTCCTAACAGAACCCTAATCCATATATACACAATTCCTTGTCATTTATGGATGCAAAATACCATTTGCATTGGTGATTGAACAAGACAAGGATAAAAGTGTTCATTTTTTTGCAGTTAAAAGATCTGGTACTGTTAGATGCTCTAATTTAGTTATTTGGCTGTTCATGGAACCAAAAGATTAACCTTCAATCCAGACCACAACTATTAAAGTGAAGATTGTAGGAGCATCTCCACAAAAGGTGTAACATGTAAGCTTCTTCCTATAATTGTATTTACTATAGTAAGATGAAACCGTAATTCCTTGAAGTCATTATCAACTACTAACTGTTATGAGCACAACAAATTGACATGACCCAAACATGAGCACAAAGTATATCAATCAAGCAAGAAATAAGAACCAAATAACATAAATCAGTACATCAGCAAAGATCTACTTACATAGAACATTCTTAAGTGCAAATCATATATTTGCACTTCTATAGATTTAAGTCTTCAAAAATGTTGCACTGAAGATTAAAATAACTAAACTCTCATTCAAATACAGTTTAGGTTCTTTGTCCTGGTTAAGGAAAGTGTAGAATTGAAAAAAGAAAAGAATAACGTATTTGGAAATTGAAAGGTAGACTAGTGGTTATTATAACACAATGAACACAACAGAACAAATGCACTAATGAGGCATAATTACTCTAAATTGTCTTTAAAAACTGTATTCCAGCAAACTACGGAAAATGAACTGTTATGAACACAACAGAACAAACGCATTAATGAGGCATAATTACTCTAAATTGTCATTTAAAAACTGTATTCCAGCAAACTCCGGAAAATGAACTGTTATGAAAGTATTCCAGCAAACAAGTGTATATTATAAATAAATATAGACAATAAGAACAATAAACCAAATGGAAGCAACCAATGCTGTTAAAATCACAAACTAGTTCATTAACTGTATCCCCATGATCTTAAGATCCTGCAGCCCTGTCCCGGTCTGAATTGCATCTGAAATCACCAATAGGCAAAATCATAGTGAAATTGCAAGATTGTGCCAGTATTAATCCTGAAGTTGGAGGATTTTCGGTTGTAGGTTGCACAAATCAGGATTTTAAACCCATTTTTGGGCCCTAAGTTTATCTTCCCAAAACAGACCCACATCTCATCCAAGCATTTTGCAGGTCACAGAAGATTACATTTTGTTTTATCCACACCATCTGTTTTGCTTGCCGTCCTACCCCATCTCTAGGACCCTCTATTTTGCTGTCTGGCTGATTCCCTGAACATCTCAGCACATCTTCCCCATCTTTGGGGCTGGGGCTGGTTTAGTATTTTGGTGTACTGGGTCAAAATTTGGTATGCTTCCCAATTTTTTTTCTTATTTTATCTTTGTATATTGTCAGTATAATTTTACATTTTCAGTGAAATCTTGGTGAAATCTTGCAGTCCTATGTTTTATGATCTTTTAGGTGCATAAGCACACTGTGACTAGAATATATCTTAATGTTCAGATTGCATACGATTGTATACAGAGTCCAGTACACAACTAGATAAAACTTGAACTAATAACAAAAGCATGTGTTTAAAGATAATAAAGTTGAGATGAAAAGAATAACCATTTAAATGTAACCTATACTAGAATTAGCAGCATGTAGGATTTTCCAAAAATATATAATTAATAGTGAACTTGCCTGTGTTCATCCTCTGTCCAAGCAATCCCCTTCCGTCTTTCTTGATCTGATCTTGAAGCCTTAGTTCCATGATTAGACTCACTGTTGTAATTCCCAAGACCACTGCCCTTTTTGCCTGCTCCTTCGTCACTAGCATGGCTTGTTGAGCCCTCTGAAGAAGAATTATAAGATGGTAAAGGCACACAACCAGATTCAATCTGGCTAACATCTTCAACCAAGAGTTCATAATGCTGTTTGATTTCTTCTATAGTCTTCCCTGGCACGTCAGCTGCGATCTTCTCCCATCGATCCGAGGCATCCTCCGGATGAGTTGCCAAGGCATTTTCAAATGCTTTATCCTGCTCTCTGCTCCACTCAGAGCTACTATCCACTTCATCCACTGTCATCTAGTCTTGTCTGAAGCAAATACTGAATTTGATTCCAAGGAGAAGAAAGGTTTCTACCCACCTAACTGGTCTAAATCTTGGTCAAGGCCTTCTTATATTATATATCACAAACTCTGCTCTTCTCTATGGTGAGTACCACAAATTTAACCTTGCCGGCATGCTATAAACTTAGGGAGCAGATATGTTGGACTACAAGAAGCAGCCTGATGTGCAGAAAATTGCAGGAAGCTGAAATAAGCTCAATACCAACAGAATCCCAAAAATCTTATGAGGTATGTGAAATTTCAAAGGTGAATTGCTTCAAAATTGGGAGAATCCGACACTTGTGTATTTCTGACCTGGTTGATGAATGAAAGGGCAAATAAGGTTCGGTTAGGAAATGAAAAATATCTCAGTCTGACAACCATAAAATCATAGGTGCAGTACATGCCAGTTTAAGAGAAGTGAAATCTACAAAATTAATGTGAAGGCTAGTCAATGAAACCAAGGTAATTACCAGCTAGGATTTCAGATTGAGAAAAAGACCTTTCAGAAACAAACAAAAGAAGGAAGGATAGATAAGACTACAAGGGAAAGCAAAGGACATTCAAAATTGCTATTTTCCATTCAATAAAAAACAAACTTCAATTTACCATAGGCCTACTGATAACAACTGTTTTAACAGCACAGGTCCACAAAACTTTCACCCACAAGTATAGCTACTGTAAAACTCATTTTCACTGAACACCCTCAGCATCGGCTATGTAACAGATAGTAATTAGCAGTAACTAACTAGGCATCAAGATCTCAGAATAAGTCAGACATGTAGGGTTAAAATCTCATAAAGTTAAAAAGTGTGTAAGGATATAAACACTGATTATCAATTTGGTTTGAAGTCTTTTTCTCAGATTGGAAGTTAATAAAACCACCTTGCACTCAAATACAAAATCCAATAAATACTCTTAATCTCAACAGTTTTGATCTAACAACTTAATAGAAGCAAGAAAACCAATCCTACTAACATCCAATGAATTACTCTCCACTATAAGAGTTCAATGAACTAACAACTAATCTCCACTTTAAAATAATGTAAGCAGAGTTTCATAAAAAAACAAAAGAGAAGAAAAAACAAAACAAAAAATGGATGCACAAAGTCACACGCACTGTCAAGCTTCTGACACATTAACCAACCAACAATAAAAAGATTTCTTTAACGGCACCTAACATTTTACATTCACGGCCAAGTAAAACCTAAGTCCGAGATGTGACGGTAAAGGAGAAATTCACCCACCAATTCTTTTTCCAAAAACACATAGAAAACTTATCATAATACTACATTTGCAACTAACTTAATTTCAGCCCGAAGAAAATAAAATAAATTTCACAATCAATGTGATAAGGACAGATAAGAACAACCTAAAACAGATAATAAATTCAGGTTTAAGTAAAAACCCTAGCATGTGGTGAAAATTTCAAGGGTAGAACTCACACCCAAATCATAAATGACATTGATGGTTGTCTTGAAAACCTACACACAGATGCAGGATGGGTCAATTTGGTCCCATCCCAACAACTGCTTTGCTACAAATAGGACAGCTGGGGTTGAAAAAGCCACAACCAAAGTTGCGAACCACAGGAATCTGCAGTGCCCATTAATATCTGACAAATAATACAACATCAAGAGAGAGAGAAACTCAAAAGCCAAAGTTCTGGAGAGAGAAAGAGGGACAAAATTCAAAAATAAGAAAAAAGTGAAAAAAGTTCAATTTTTACACAAATTGATCAGACCCAAATGAAAAATAATATTAAAAATGGTGATGTGAGTGTGCCCAGATGAAATCAAGAGATAATGGCAGAAGATTGTTCAAAAGTTGTGATGTGGGGTGTGATGATTTGTGCGCAATCGTGAAATAATGAAGTTATGACCTTTTTCTTTGTTGTGCAATGCTGCAATCTTTGTAGCTGCTGGCTTTCTTTCAGTTCTGAGGGACTGTAACACACAGCCACATGAGTCAAATAATGTTGTCTGGCATATATACTGCACTGTACAACTGACATGTCCCTCTCCACCTCTTATTTTGTTCCCTGCTTCAAAATTAAATTCAATTTTTTTTTAAATAATTTGAATATATATTTTAATTTATGTTCCTAAAACATTTACAAATTTTCTTTATCTCGAATACCTTTTTTTTTCTTAAAATTTGATCCTAAATATTTATTATTTTGTATTTGTTCTATAGCATAACCTTACATGTATTTACATAATATATCATGAAAAAATATTAATAAAAAACTACAAAATTAAGGAAAAAATTTAAAACTATTTTAAGAGTTGGATTAATATAACCATAGAGACAAAATATAAAAATATTATTTTCAGAAATTAAATATAAAATTTATAAACAACTCAATAACTTTCAATAGTAAAGAAAGAATCTATTAGGAACAAAAATAAAATTTAGTTTTTCAATGACTAAAAATATATTTTAGAATTAAAATTTTATTTTATAACATTTTAGCCTTAGATTTAAATGTGTTTTGCTCTTCAAATAGTGTTGAATTTTTATTAGTCTTTACTATTAAATGTAAGAATTGAAAATGGATAAAAGAATTACCAAATAAAAAAAGTCTAGAATTTGTAGTATGAAAATATTATTCAAATAATATAATTTTGACTTAGCTTATACTAAAAACATATAGTATTGTTTTGAGTATTCAGAAAAAACAAATTTTAAATGAGTGGGTATGTAAGTTTCAATTCTAAAATTTTATTTAAATATTCCTCTTTTATTTTAAAGTCTTGTCTATTATTTAGAGAAAAAATTTCATAATGTTGAGAGAAGACAAAATTTCATTAATGTTTGACACTTTTCTTTTTTAGTTTTTTAGGATTTAAGTTTATTTGTACATTAAAGCAAAATTGTTACAAACAAAGCACATGCAGAGGATTCAATTTGTCAAAACTTATCTACTTGAAGAGATGTTAACATTTCATTCTTATTATTATCCTACTTATATTCCATCAAAGAGGACAAGAGTTCCTCGAAACAATAATGAAGGACAAAATTCATTGTCAAATATTTTATTGTCGATTTTCAATTATCTAGGTCATAACTTTGGAAAATTCATGAATTTTACATTGGATGAAAGAGTCTAGGACATTGATTACAAAAAAGTGCACCAATCACTCTTCATTATTCTTTCTAAATCTCTCCTTGAGACTGAGAACACAAGTATTATTTATTATCACTATTGATTACTAACAAGATTATTGAAGATATGAAAAAAAATATCATAAATGTGTAACTTCGTGAATAATACAAGAGTTTTAGCACACTCCTACTAAGGAAAGATTACACATACTACTACAAAAAAAGGAATTGTAAACCTTATAGTTGTTCTACATTTCTTGGTGATGAATGTCTAGCAACTTATCCTATTATAGGTTTTCAAGTATATGACCATTGTTGTGGAATCTTCGGGGATAAAAGCATAATGTGTTTGAAAATGTGAAAAAGAGGATCTTCACACAAATATATGCTTGACATATATTATTCTTTGTGTTCATCTTTCGAGTTGTAAAATTAAAAACAATGTAAATATATCTCATAGATAAAATATTTTTAATTATGTTTGTTTTATGTTGCTCTCATGGTTGATCTCAAGATCAATTCATTGCTTAAAAATTTGTTTGGAATGTTGTTGGAATCATATATTTCCTTATTTATAAAATAGCACATTGGACATTAATTGTTGTGTTTAAGTTGGATTTGAACAATTATGCACCTTACTATATACATCTTATTTTTAAGTATAAAGATGAATTTGGTATGACTTTGATTACACTCTAGACAATGTTTTTTAGTTAAACTTACACTACAAGAAAATCATGAAATAGAAACTAATTTTAGAAAAAAAAATAGTTGTTATAGTGACTAAATTATAGATCATTTTAGAAACTAAAAAAAATTTTGGTTTCTAAATTAGTTAAATGGTTTTTAAATTGGTATCTAATTAGCTACCAAGGTTTTTGTTACCAAATTTAAAATCTAAATAATTGGTAGGTAATTTATAAATGATTTTATGTTGTTTTAAAAAAAATATGGAGTATGGGATACCAAAGATTGAGGAGAAAAAATGATTATGTGAATTATGCATGCTTAGAAAACCCAAAGGAAGGAACATAATAATAAAAAAAAGTGTTAGAATTGGTGTACATATGAATCTAAGTGGTCCTATAAGTACATTTTCTCATGCTGAAATAGATGTTTTATTTTGCTTATTAATGACTTAGAATAGCATCACATTTATATATAAATTCCAATAGTTACTTTTTTATATATATTTTATTGTACAATTTTATGTTTATTATTTTAATTATTATCTTATGATAATTATTTTCTAATATTTTTATATAAATGTCAACACCACAGGCGTGATTCTACTAATATTAGATAAGGATATTACTACTTTTTTCTATTTTAAAAAATATTCCACGTATGCACAAACGTATATATAAAAAGTAAGTTTAACCATTACTTTTTACTCAATAAAAACATTTTATACAATTTTCTTCAATCATAATATTGGTACAAATTATTTATTATTGAAAGCAATATCTCATCTATTAAATTAAAAATACAACACCACCACCAACAATGATAATAATTAGATAATTGGGAAAGAATAATAAGTTTATTGGTATTATTAATGAGCATTTCATTACATGTCTTCATTATTTGATTATTATACATTTATTTAAATCTTTATTTTTTAAAAGTAAAAGTAAAATTAAAGGCATTTATATGTAATTTATAGTGTAATTTAAAATTTGTAATTAGGTCTACTTTACAAATTTAATAGTGCTTAGAAAATTCTTAATATGATAGATAGATACCTTTTTTTTTTGCATTCATCAATTATTACGTGATTAAGATTGACTATCATATGAAGTAATTTACTTATTGTAATGTGAGTATGCATGTTTCATATTTTTATTATCGTTATTATATATATGTCTCCAACTTTAACATATATAATATATATACATGAATAAATAATTTATTATAAATTTAATTTTTAAGAATTAATACAAGAAAATTATTAAATAAAAATCAATTTTAAGAACAAAAAATAATTAGTTGATATAACGACTAAATTAGAGACCATTAGACCAAAATAATTTTTTGTTTTTAAATTAGTTTTTATTATAGTTAAATAGTTTTTAAAATGATATCTAATTAACTATCAAGGTTTTAACTACCAATTATTTAGATTCTAAATTTGGTAGTAAAAATCTTATAGTTAATTAGATACCAATTTAAAAACTATTTAATCATAATAAAAATTAATTTAAAAATAAAAAATTATTTTAATCACTAAAATGGTCTTTAATTTAATTAATATAGTAATTAACTATTTTTTTCTCTAAAATTAGTTTTTATTTAATGATTTTTTTACCGTGAATTATAGCGATTAAGTAATACTTATATGAATTTATTATTTAATACACTGATTTATCTTATTATTATTACCTTTTTTTCAATCTCATTTCTCTTTTCTTAACTTCTATGTGGTCTTTTTTGCTAAATGGAAATGTATAGTGATTGTTGACATAATCCTTGATAAGTGATTTTAAAATATAAGTAATTTTAATATTTTAATTTGTAAAAATAAATTGTTTTTTTATTGAAAATGACATAATTTCCATTTTTGGGAAAGTGGAGTTATGTTTGGGAAGACACAAGCATGGGAATAAGTGATTTGGTTATTTATATTTGCATCATGTGACAGTTTGGTGCTGTTCATTTATATTGATTCGAGTGATAGTTCAAAATAAAACTAAATTTGGAATAAAATTGACACAGATTTAATTAAAATTGTAGAATTAAATTCAAAATACAACTGAAATGGATTTAAATAAAATCAGAGAATTAAATTTGAAAGAAAATTGTAACAGATTAAATTAAAATTAGAAAATTAAATTCAAAATAAATTGAAATAGATTCAATTGCAATTATGGAATTAAATTTGAAATAAAATAGAAACAGATTCAATTAAACTTGCAAAATTAAATTTGAAATAAAATTTTAATTGAAAAGATATCGACATGAGATTCCAATTTGTATGGTAAAAAAATGCAGATTCAATCATCATCAAATTAACATAAATGTGATTAATTGTATATATAAATTTAAATATATTGAATTTTACAGAAACGTAAAATTATTGTTATTGTTAAATGGTATAAGGGTTGGACTATCCTAAAGTGGTTCACTTTATTCATTCTTTATTGTTGATAAAATAAATTATTGTTAAATGATTTTTAAATTAGTATCTATTAGACACCAATTTAAAAATCATTTAACAATAATAAAAACTAATTCAGAAACAAAAAAATTTAGCATCTAAAAAGTCTCAATTTAGTCACGGTAATAACTAATTCTTTTTTATCTCTAAAAATTGATTTCTATTTCATAATTATCTTGTAGTGAATAGATTAATTTGAAAAAATAAAATTAATCAATATTTATATCTAGCTCCGGTTTCAAAACGATGATTCAGATTCTAGATCCATACAAACACATCTCGTAATTATAAAAGTGGAAATCAAACCCTAAAAATAAATGAAAAAATAGATGAAGAATCCATACATTAAAATAACTAGGAACTCAATTCTTTCTGAAATTTTTAGAATATTAACTAAAAAAATTATTAAATAAAAATTTATTTTAAAGATAAAAAATAATTAATCATTATATTAAATAAATTATATACTATTTTAGATACTAAAAAAATTATTGATATATAAATTAACTTCTATTGTCAATAAAATTTATAAAATAATTTTTAAATTGATATCTGATTAGATACTGATATTTATTTATTTGGTGATTCAATCACACATATTCATGTTTCAATCAAAATGAAAATATAAAAAAGAGAGAGAAAAGGTATTGTACTATATACAAGTTGAAATATCAAATAAAGTTTATGATATGATTGATCATACATTTTTTTTATCCACAAAATATAAATAAAATATGAAACACTTAAGGGTGTTCCGACTCTATTACAAAGAGAAGTTTCAATAAAGAGAATTTCTAACCAAACCTACAAGATCCAAGAGAACTAGATACTCTTGTGTTTCAAAATCAATATCATCATAAAAGTTTCTCTAAAATGTTGTTCTACTATAACAACTTCATGAAGAACCAATTGCTAAGAAGTATGATTTCAAATAGTATGGGAGATAACCAAACATAAAAAAAAAATAGGTATTGTTTTTATTATCTTTAATCATAACATCATAAAAAAGTTCTATAATTTTGTTAAAGTTGCTTGACTAAATTAATTTTTTGAAAATGTTAGAATAATTGAATGACTTGTTATATTTATACCATAATCAAAATAAAAGGATATACGTAACTCTAGATTAGCCATTGCTCTAGTTTACTATGTTTGTGGATTGTTGCCCTCTAAATTAGTTGATGCATATTTTGAGACCTAAATTTGAGATGATGAAAAAAACACCAATATTAGTAATATTTTGCATTTGAGTTTGGCAAGAAGTGTTAGCAAAGTTTCTTGTGCATGTTTCATTGAAAATGCCATAAGCAAATGACAAAACAAAACAACTTATAATCTATGCAATAACATTGAATTTGTTTGAGAGAGATAAAGAAGAAGAGAAAATTGACAATGTCAACTTTGAGCATACCTCCAGTCATACCATCACCTCGAGAAGATGCTGTCAAGCTGCATAAAGCTTTCAAAGGTTCTTAAGAACACACACAAACTCGCAAAGAAACTTTTTTTTTGAATTTTTTTTTTTTGTATTTCTCCTCATTAATTATGTCATGTTAAAGTACTTTTACAATATATCATTCTCCTAAAAAAAATCATAATTTTAGTAATCTTATAATATATTATTGTTTGCAGGTCTTGGTTGTGACACGTCTAGAGTTATAAACATCTTAGCTCATAGAAATGAAGAACAACGCAGTCTCATTCAACAAGAATATGAAACCACTTTCTCTGAACTACTTTCCAAACGCTTATCAAAAGAACTTCATGGGAGTGTCAAGGTACTTAGACAAATCTCACTATTTTGTTGCCCTCAACATAATTCTATTTAGGTATTTTTGTTTCTGTGGTTCACTAACAATGAAATAAGTGAGGTGTTAAGTTTTTTATTTAATGATTAAATATATTTTTTCGTTCCTCTACTTTTCATGCAAAATTAGTTTTTTGTCTCTAGTCCAAATTTTAGACCTCCTGCTACTTGTAGTAGAGAAACTATTGGAATGAATTCTTGTCATTTTTTTACTTGACAAACATATTTTCAGTGTGGATTAGGATGTTAAAATATTTCATGTTGACTAATCACTAACATGAATGTTATACTATTATAATATAGTCCACACTGAAAATTTGTTTGTTACATCGGAAAAAAAATGGATAAGGATTCATTCTAATAGGTTTTTTTACTACAAATACTTAACAAGTCTAAAATTTGAACTTAGGAACAAAAACCAATTTTGTGTGAGAATGAAAAACATTTAATTTTTTGTGATCTTGATTGAAAATGGTTTCAGAAAGCAATATCACTTTGGCTGCATGATCCTCCAGTTAGGGATGCAAAGATAGTGAGAAAAGCCTTAAGTACAACAGTTGTTGACAATCAAGCTTTAACAGAAACTATATGTTCTCGTACTCCATCACAACTTAGACGATTAAAAGAAGTTTATCTCTCAACTTATCATTCCTCTCTTGAGACAGATATTGAAAACAAACTCAGTGGTGATCATAAAAAGGTGTTTTCTTCTATCTCAAACCCCTCCTATATCTTTTTGAAACAGATTTTTGGTTGTGCATTGTCTATATATGATTCATATACATTAATACACAAAAAGTTACAAGTGAGTTGTACTAAATAAAGTTTGGATCTACTTCATATATTATTTTTAACTCAATAATAATGTGTTAAGGAACTATGTTGCTGTGGTACTTTTTAGGGGATAGGTTTTGGAGGTTCTTTTCAATTTGTATAAGGGTTGGACTATCCTAAAGTGATTCACATTTATTTATTTATTTTACTGATAAAAAAATATTGCTATGATAAATCCTTGTAATTTTCTGAATTTAATTTTTGTGACTAATAATTCTTGCAAGAGGACATAGTATACTAAAAAAAGTCATTAAATAGAAACAGTTTTAGAGGTAAAAAAATAGTTAGTCACTATATTAACTAAATTAGAGATTATTTTAGAAATTAAAAAAAATTATTAGTATGTAAAATAGTTTTTATTATTCATAAAATTTATAAATTAGTTTCTAAATTCGTACCTAGTTTATAAATTTTATTAATAATATAAACTAGTTTAGGGTATAATTAGATACCAATTTATAAATTAGTTTATAAATTTTATTAATAATAGAAACTACTTCATATACTAATAGTTTTTCAGTCCCTAAATTAGTCAATGTAGTGAAAAAAAGATTCAATTACACATATTCTTAATCCTAATAAATAGAATGGATGCAAAAATCTATATATAAAAATAGTATCTATTTAGATACGCTCGAATTGAATTACTCTTTCTCATAATAAGAATGTATATAACCTTATTTCGGTTGAGTCCGGTATAAAATGAACTTAGAATCATGGAATCGACTCAATCATCAGAATTTCAATTCTAAATTCATAACCCTAGCCCATTGTCATTTTGGACAGAGCATATATACTAATTCTTTGACTAACTATTTTTTTTTTCTAAAATTGTTTCTTATTTAATAATTTTTTGAATGGTAGTTTAGGAATGTTGATAAGAGAGTAATGAAAAGTTGTGTAAAATGTTGAGATGTTAATTGTGATACTTTAATATAGTTGTTGCTTGCATATATAACTACACCACGTTATGAAGGGCCAGAGTTGGACCCTGCAATTGTAGAGGAAGATGCAAAAAAGCTCTACAAAGCAGGGGAGAAAAGGATGGGAACTGATGAGAAGATGTTCATAGAGATTTTTAGTGAGAAAAGTACCACACATTTGGCTGCAATTAACTCTGTTTACATAGCTTCATATGGACACTCACTGGAAAAGGTCAAAAATGTTAATTAAGAACATTTCTTTTTGGTGATTCTCAACATTAATTCTCAACTCATGACTGTGTTCTCATGTTGCAGGCAATAAAGAAAGAAACATCTGGCTCTTTTCAGAATGATCTCTTGACCATACTGCGTTCTGCTACTGATCCTGCTCTCTACTTTGCCAAGGTATTTCTTCTTCCAAAGTTCCTATGAATTTTCTATTTGGTTTCTCATCATGCTCTATCTCAATCAAGTTTTACCTTTTGTTTGCAGAATGTTTATGCATTTTTGTAGTTTTTTTTATAAAATAAAATGTTTTTAGACAAATAAAAAAAAAATTATCAACCAGAAAATATAGAATAAATGTTGTCAACTTTAAGAGTAGTCCAACCCCGTACAGAGAAAAAAAACATAAAACTAAAAAAAAAAAAAAAAAACTGCCTACCCTGTTAAAACCAACTAAAAGTGACTTAAATTTCAAGTTCCAACTCGGTCGTCCTATCAGCAACTTTTAATTGAGTGTATACATACCAAGGGTTCAAGGTACCAATCAGAGAATAAGAAACTCGTTGATGGTACTTTGACGAGATCCAAGATCAAACCTTAACTTGTGTCAAGAAAAAAAATTCAGAATAAAGTATTTAAAAAAACAATTAGTTATTATATTGACTGAATTATATATTATTTCAAAATTAAAAAAAAATTGTTGGTATCTAAAGTAGTTTATATTATTGATAAATAGTTTTTAAATTGCTATCTAATTAGCTACCAAAGTTTTAGCTACTAACTAATTACATTTTAAAGTTGATAGCTAAAACTTTGATAATTAATTAGATATCAATCTAAAAACTATTTATTAATAATGGCTAGAGATCATACATCGACCAGAGATTATAGAAACTAATTTGAATATCCAAAAAGTTTAATTTCTAAAATAGTATTTAATTTAATCAATACAACAACTAATTATTTTCTTATTTAATTGGTTTTTTTCAAATATTTCATCAAACATTATCTATTCTTCACTCACCTTCCTCCTCACTACTAGTTCATTAAGTATAAGAAAATTGTATGTAAGCAGATTGAGAGAAGAAAGAAGATGTTTTTTATTCTCGTGTGTATGGAAACATCTTCTTTCTTCTTTCCATCTTCTTACATACAATTTTTTTTATATTAAGGCACTATACAACTTAACTAGCCCTACTCCATCATCATCTTTTATGCATGCATCTCTTCTAATATTACTTTTTCCTTAATATTTTCAAATTATATATGAATCCATGCCCACAAAATAAATGTTAATTAACCTGTCTTTTTTTTTGGTAGAGCTTGCGCAAGTCAATGAAAGGTGTGGGAACTCAAGATACAAGACTAATAAGGATAATTGTGACAAGAACTGAGATTGACATGCAATACATAAAAATAGAATATTATAAGAAATATGGAAAACCATTAACTAATGCTGTTCGTTCTGATACATCAGGCCATTATAAAGATTTTCTCTTAGCTCTTATAGGTTCTGATTATTAGCATCAATCTATGAACTATTGTGTTGGATTCAAGTGATTTGTTTTGTTCTAGTTTCAACATGTGATAGTGTTTTCTTTTTTGCGAAATGGCTATTGTATTCATGCTACATTGTGATGTACAATAATATAAATAATGTAATGCGGTATAATATAATATAATAATGTAATGAAATATAATATAATATAATATATATTAACATATTTCTTTACACATTATCTTATAATATCAAATTTTCTGTTTCATATTATCTTAACCTATATAAGGTAACACTTTTAAACTTGTTTAAAACAATAGTTTCTATATGTTACATTCTATACACTTTTTCAATTTGGAAAAGTTCATAATAACTACAAATTATACTTGCTATATAATTTATGACTACAATTAAAACTAACTCGAAATACTTTTCATAATTCTACTTCAGCCTTTTATGTTAAGGTGGTTATTTATACTTATTCTATAACTATAAGTGTATAGAATGTCTTGATCAAAATCATATATTATATTTAAGAATAAATCAAAATAAATAACATTATATTACCACTAAATATAATCATATTTGGCTAAACACACAATCTAAATTAAGCTAAATAATTAAATAACAATCAATGCACTTATACTTTCTACATAAAAAGCCTTACAAGTTCAACAAAGACTATAAATGCTTTATATAAAAGTTGTCACACCACTTGGTGAAGTTACAAGATAAGTATCGGTGGAGTCATCTAAATCCAATTATACAAGATACAACTTAAGAGAATTCTTTCTGTTGAAGATCCCACATCGACTAGAGATGAGGACATTTTATTGTATATAAGTGGGTGCAAACCTCAACCTCATGAGCTGATTTTATGGGGTTGAGTTAGGCTTAAAGTTCACTTCTTAATATGGTATCAGAGCTCTTTCGAGCCTATCCTATCGAGTATTTGTTGGGCTTATCAAGTTACCCGCTATTGGGCCGTCGTGAGGGGTGTGTTGGAGATCCCACATCGACTAGAGATGAGGACATTTCATTGTATATAAGTGAGTGCAAACCTCAACCTCATGAGCCGGTTTTATGGGGTTGAGTTAGACTTAAAGTCCAATTCGTAATATTTTCTCTCTTTCAAAGAACTCTAAAAACTCTCTAGAAATATATCTCACTTTTTTTTCAACATCCAAATGTTTTTACAAATAAAATGAATGACTATTTATTGCCTTCATGTGCCAAATTTCTTAAGCTAGATGAAATACAAACATACCTAAAAATTACATTCAAATGCACGTATAGGCACCTAAAGAGATTAACATAAAATTTTAAACATACAAGGAAAGAAAATTTACGTTTTAAAACTCAACTAGATATATAAATTAAGGACTTAGATTGATCCATGCTTCCACAAGTTTATGTGCATCAAATGTTCTTTGCTTCTTTGTCATCCAATATTCACACCCACTTCTTATGGACATTGTACACCCAAATACATATTATTATTTGCACCTATTTTACACATAAGAGAAAATAAAATAAAATAAAAGTAAATTTCTAATTTCTAAAATTTACAATCAAAATATACTTTATACATAAATTTATTTATTTAAAACTAGTTAACATCCTCCTTCTTCATCCAATGTTCATTTTCTCACTAATGTGGAAGAGGCTTGATCATAATCATATTACAGTTATAAAAAAGTTGAAAATTATGTGGGAGAGACAACTAATACTTATAATATTTTGAAAGAGTTGTACCAAAACAATAAATATTGTATTTTTTTTTTTTAAATTACTTTACATCAATATATATAGTAAGATAAAAAAAATAACACTTTTAAATTTGCTCTAAAAAGAAACTTAAAAAAAAGTTGTTTTTATGTTAGTCCTTCATTTTCTTCTAATTTATAAAATTATTAGATTAGTAAAATTAGAGAAATAGGATAAGGAGTAACGTTAGTTACTCTCTAACCTGATTTATTTTTCGAAATAATTAAATTTATCAATTAATATATACATTATTCTATATATTTACCATTTGTAACCATTATATGTATTTAATAAATATTTATATATTAAATTTAATAGTAACTAATATTGTTTAGTTATTAATATATTTTTATAAATTTTAAAATTCATACGAAAATCATTAAATAAAAACCAATTTTAGAGATAAAAATAATTAGTTAATATATTGACTAAATTATATATTATTTTAAAGACTAAAAAAATTATTGATATATAAATTTGTTTTGATTATTAATAAAATTTATAAACTAGTTTCAAAATTGGTATTTAAAACCATGGTAATTAAAAGATACCAATTTAGAAACTAGTTTATAAATTTTAAAATATTAATAAAAATTTTGCTCTCTAAAATAATATCTAATTTAGTTAATATAGTAATTTTTATTTTATTTTTAGACTTGGTTTATATTTAATGATATTCATGATACCTTCAAAAATCATATTAAATATATATTATATATATAACATTAATTTAATATATTATAATCATCACATTAATTATTTTTTAGGTATTTATATTAAATTTATTGTATATATTTATTGTATATATCACTAATTTAATATATATATATATATATATTAAATAGATGTTAAATTAATTAATTAATATAATTAATATTAAACGCGTTGTATTCATTGCAAAAGATAAATGCAATTCAATGAATTATATTTAATGTGCATAAGT